>Ga0208546_1000005_pt1 | contig 147943 bp, 147 predicted proteins | sample DEB19_08_DNA_4_FD_184528 | JGI IMG/M metagenome (GOLD analysis project Ga0208546, IMG submission 184528) | Aqueous microbial communities from the Delaware River and Bay under freshwater to marine salinity gradient to study organic matter... | ecosystem: Environmental > Aquatic > Marine >...
CCCAGAGCGCACTCGAGCTTGGTTTAGGTACCTTTGGGGTAGTGGCGAGCTCTCTACCTGGCCCATCGGGAAATGTTGAATATTTCCTCTGGCTCAAGACAGGGGCACCCGCAATCTCAGACGTGGCACTTGATGAAGCGATAAAGAAAGGACCTCAGTAATGAGCGCACGTAAAGTCCTTCTTGTCCTCCATCCTCATCGACCCGAAGCTCTCAAAGTCGCAGAAGAAATTGTGACCTCACTATCGAACGAGGGCATTGAGTTTCTGTCTACAGCGCCACAAAAAATCAAGAGCGTAAGCTCCATCAACAGCGATGAGTTGTCACATCATGTGGCCTCGATCGAACTAACAGTAGTTCTCGGTGGAGATGGAACAATTCTTCGTGGCGCAGAGCAAGTTCATGGCACAGATATTCCGGTATTAGGAATCAACCTTGGTCATGTTGGTTTCTTGGCTCAAATTGGTCGGCCATCAACTGAAAAGATTATCGACGCAATTCGAAATAAGAAATACACAACCGAGAAACGAATGACGTTGGCGTATCAAGTCCAAAGAAATGGTGCGGTCGTTGCTCGCGGTTGGGCGCTCAACGAAGTAACTGTGGAACGCAGTACAGAAGCAATGATTGAATTATTCGTACAAGTCGATCATCGCCCGCTTTCGCGTTGGGGATGCGATGGAGTTATTTGCGCAACCCCCACTGGTTCTACTGCATATGCGTTTAGCGCCGGCGGCCCCGTAGTCTGGCCAGAAGTCGAAGCGCTCGTTCTGCTACCACTTGCCGCGCACGCACTATTCTCCGATCCGATGGTAATTTCACCAGAATCAGAAATCGTTATCGATGTCGAAAGTGATGTGGGCGCTCTCTCTGCGGATGGTTTGCGGAAATTTGCATTGATTGAAAAAGATCGAATTGTGCTCTCCAGTGATAAATCCTTTATTAATCTTGCTCATATTGAAGCTGCACCTTTTGCAGATCGTCTAGTCGCAAAATTCAAACTTCCCGTCGATGGTTGGCGTGGCGAATAAAAAGAAAGCGGCGAGCCGCACACGACTTGAAGAGATCAATATCCGCGGACTCGGAGTCATCGATCATGCGGTAGTTGATTTCGCTCCGGGACTGAATGTCATCACAGGCGAAACTGGAGCTGGCAAGACTATGGTGCTCACAGCACTCTCACTCCTTCTAGGCGAAAAAGCGGATTCCGATTTGATTCGCGGGGGACATGAGCGTATGACCGTCTCCGGAGTTTTTTCACTCGGCGGAGCATCGCAGCCCCTTTTGTCCTTTCTAGATGAACAAGGAATAGAAATCACAGATGAAGAAATTGTTGTCACGAGAAATGTTACAAAAGATGGAAAAAGTCGTGCACTAATCTCCGGCTCAACAAGTACAGTCTCGGCACTCAACCAATTAGGCCAAGAGTTAATTGAAGTACATGGCCAACATGGAAGCTTGGTTCTTACTAAACCGAATAAGCAACGTGACCTGCTCGATTTATCGGGGAGCGAATCAATTGCCAAACCGCTTGCTGAATACCAGCACTTATTAGAGGAATACCATTCGCAAAAACGAGAGATTAACGATCTTCGAAAGTTGCTTGCTGACCGTGACAAAGAGATTTCAATCTTACGTGAACTAGCCCAAGAATTCGAAAAGGTTAAGCCAAAATCTGATGAGTTAGACCTTCTAGAGTCCACGATTTCGCGTTTAGAGAGCGTCGAAGATCTTCGGCTTGCAGCAACGGGAGCACAGCAAGCCCTGGCAGATGAGGAGAATGGTTCACTCAATTCACTGCATCACATGAAGCGTTTCTTACAGGGTGCCCGCGGTAAAGATTCAGAGTTGGACTTGCTCCACGATCGAGCTTCTGACGCCCTTTTCTCGCTGATCGATATCGCATCTGACCTCGATAGATATATTGAGAATTTAGCCGCTGATCCACAAGCGCTCGAAAACTCCCTCGCACGAAAAGCGGTTTTGAGTAGTTTCGCGAAACGATTTGGCGAATCAAACGATAAAAAAGAAGCGCTGAGAGAAGCCATAGAGAAGGCACAACTTTCGCAACAGCGGATTTCAGATCTCACGGCGGGGGATGATCGAATTTCAGAACTGGAATTGAAGCTGCAAGTTCTGCGGAACAATGTAGTGAGCGCTGCTCACAAAACATCTCAAGCTAGACTAAAACAAGCGCAGAACTTAAGTGAAAAAGTCACATCAGAACTTCGCGAACTTGCCATGCCTAAGGCTCGCTTTGAAATACGAATTACCACTCGTAATGTAGATCGTGACGAGAACTTCATGCCATCTGGATTAGATGAAGTAGCAATGCTTTTCACCAGTCACGGAGCAGGAGAGATGCTACCGATATCGAAGGCGGCGAGCGGAGGTGAACTTTCGAGGCTTATGTTGGCGTTAGAAGTCGCAATTGCTGAGGAATATCAGTTGGGATCGTATGTCTTTGACGAAGTCGATGCTGGCGTCGGCGGAAAAGCGGCATTAGAAGTTGGAAGAAGATTGTGGAAACTCTCGCAGTCAGCTCAAGTCATTGTTGTGACTCATCTTGCGCAAGTTGCATTGTGGGCTGATAACCACATTGTTATTGAGAAAGACATCTCGGGCTCTGTCACTGAAAGCACCATCAGACGCATTACAGATCACGATCGAGAAGTCGAGATCGCGCGCATGCTCTCAGGCGTTGAAGAGTCAGAACACGCTCAAGAACACGCTCGGGAATTGCTCGATTTACGCGTCAACGAGAAGGCGTGATAAGTTAGCGCTCCATGACCGCCCCTCATGTGACAAAGCATCTTTTTGTCACCGGCGGAGTCGCCTCAAGTTTAGGCAAAGGCCTCACAGCATCAAGTCTTGGTCGGTTGCTGCGCGCCCGAGGTCTACGAGTAACGATGCAGAAGCTCGATCCCTATATCAATGTCGACCCAGGCACGATGAACCCGTTTCAGCATGGTGAAGTTTTTGTAACTGATGATGGCGCAGAAACCGATCTCGATATCGGCCATTATGAGCGCTTTCTCGACACAAATCTACATGGTTCGGCCAATGTGACTACGGGCCAGGTCTATTCCAGAGTAATTGCGCGTGAAAGACGAGGGGAATACTTGGGCGATACAGTTCAAGTGATTCCTCACATCACAAATGAGATTAAAGACCGTATGAAAGCGATGGCAGCTCCTGAGATCGATCTTGTGATCACTGAGATCGGCGGAACTGTCGGAGACATTGAGTCCTTACCTTTTATCGAAGCGGCGAGACAAATTCGTCAGGAAGTGGGACGGGAAAATGTTTTCTATCTTCACGTTTCGCTCGTTCCATATATAGGTCCATCGGGAGAACTGAAAACAAAGCCAACACAGCATTCAGTTCAAGCGCTTCGTTCGATCGGTATTTCACCAGATGCGATTGTTCTGAGATCCGACCGCGAAATTCCGGTCTCGGTTAAGAAGAAGATTTCTTTAATGTGTGACGTGGATCAAGAAGCTGTTGTAGCCGCCGTCGATGCGCCATCGATCTATGACATTCCTAAAGTTCTCCATCGCGAAGGATTGGATTCTTACATAGTCCGTCGATTGGGTTTGAAGGCTAATGAAGTTGCGTGGCAGGAATGGGATGCCCTTCTCGATCGGGTTCACAACCCTGCGCACAGCGTCCGTGTGGGATTAGTAGGAAAGTACGTCGATCTTCCAGACGCATACCTCTCCGTTACCGAAGCGCTACGAGCAGGTGGATTTGCAAATAACGCTAAGGTCGAAATCAAATGGGTGGTTAGTGATGATTGCGAGAGCGACGTAGGTGCGGAGAAGAATCTTCGTGACGTCGATGCAATCTGCGTCCCAGGTGGTTTTGGAGTACGGGGTATAGAAGGAAAGTTGGGCGCGCTCAAATATGCTCGCGAAAAGAAGATTCCAACTCTTGGTTTGTGTTTGGGCCTTCAATGTATGGTCATCGAGATCGCGCGGAATAAGGCTGGTTTGGCCGATGCAAACTCGGCCGAATTCGATCCCACGACCAAGGCACCTGTTATCGCAACAATGGCTGGCCAGGAAAAGATCGTTGCAGGTGAGGCCGATATGGGTGGAAGCATGCGTCTTGGTTTATACAGAGCAATTCTCCAAAAAGGCTCAATTGTTGCCACGACTTATGGCAGTGAAGAGATTTCCGAGCGTCATCGTCATCGTTATGAAGTGAATAACGAATATCGCGATGAAATATCCAAAACTGGTTTGGTTTTCAGTGGACTTTCTCCAGATCAACACTTGGTTGAGTTCGTCGAGCTTCCGAAAGAGATTCACCCATACTATGTTGGGACTCAAGCTCACCCAGAATTTCGTTCTAGACCTACCAGACCTCATCCTCTATTTAGTGGTCTGATTAAAGCTGCGCTCTCACGTGACTAATCAAGAACTCATCCAAATCTTCCTCAACCACTGTGCGGTCGAACGCGGACTCACCAAAAATTCGGTTTCTGCATATCGTAGAGATCTCGATAAATTCAATAACTTTCTTAGCGCACAAAGTATGACTTTAGATAATATCGGCGCCACCACCATTTCTGATTTTGTTGCATATTTACGGACATCAGGCTTAGGGGAGTCCAGCATCGCCCGCCACGTAGTTGCAATACGATCATTGTTTTCATTTTTAAGTAAAGACCAAGGAATAATGAACGTGGCTAAGGAGATCACGCCGCCGCGAATTCCAAAACGCCTGCCCAAAGCACTTTCGATTAGTGATATCGAATCATTGATTGCAAGCAATAGTGATGATCTCAGCGGAGTGCGCGATCAAGCGCTGATTGAGACCCTCTATGCAACCGGAGCTCGAGTCAGTGAAATTGTTCAACTCGACATTGGCGATATTTCGAAGTCTGAAAACGAAACCGTCACGGTCAAGGTGCGGGGCAAGGGTGGAAAAGAGCGTTTGGTGCCACTGGGTAAATTTGCACAGCACGCGTTGGATCAATACTTAACCCGTTCTCGGCCATCTTTAGCGAAGAATTCTCAACAGGTGGCTCTCTTTCTCAATGAAAAACGGGGCACGCGATTGAGTCGCCAGAGCGCCTGGCAGATTGTCATGAGCGCTGCAAAGAGAGCAGGTATCGAACGCGATATTTCGCCACATGCGTTACGACATTCATTTGCTACGCATCTTCTTGATGGGGGCGCTGATATTAGAGTTGTTCAGGAATTGCTCGGACATTCATCAGTAACTACCACGCAGATTTACACGCTCGTGACGATCGATAAATTACGAGAAAGTTATGCAAGCGCACACCCGCGCTCAAGGTAGAAACTCTCTAACGTCCTCGTAATCGACGAGCGATAATAGATTGATCACCTTTTGATTCCAGATCAGCGATAACGATAGCAAGAGCTTCTCTGACGATTCTGCCGCGATCAACTGCAAGACCTAAATCTCCACGGAGATGCAACCGAGCTTGTTCAAGATCAAAAAGTTCTTCTGGCGAGAGGTACACCGTGATTTTCTCATCATGTTTCTCTCGCCCAGATGGACCTTTATCAAGACCAGTAGGTCGACGTCGTGGAGTTTGACGAACACCATTGCCTTTTGGCGCAGCCTTAGTTACTGAAGACGTTGTGGGTCGATTCGTATGGGCAACTTCAACTTCTTCAACGACTTGATCGGGTACAGCGCTTAATGTTGTTTTACGAAAAAGTTCATCAGCACCGGGCAAACTAATACGACGTGTCATCGAACTCCTCCTAAAGCGATAATCTCACGAGCTAAACGTCTGTATGACGCCGCTCCAACCGAAGAACTTGCATATGACGTTATAGGTTCTCCAGCAACAGTTGTTTCGGGGAAACGAACTGTTCGGGCGATTGTTGTGTCAAAAACTTTATCCGGAAAAGCTTCACTAATTCTTTCGAGGACTTCGCGGCTATGAACTGTTTTGCGATCAAACATCGTTGGCAAAATTCCGAGTAGCTGTAAATCTGGATTAGTATTTATCTGAACTTTCTTAATGATGTCATCCAAGAGGGCAACACCGCGCAGCGCAAAATACTCACATTCCAAGGGGACAAGAACCCAATGAGAAGCCGTGAGGGCATTAACAGTGAGAAGCCCCAAAGAAGGCTGGCAGTCAATGAGAATTACATCGTAAAAATCAGTAACAGTTGAGAGCACTCGTTTTAAGATCTTTTCGCGGGCAATCACGTTTACAAGTCCACCTTCTGCGCCGGATAAATCTTCATGGGCCGGGATCATGTCCATACCAGGAACGCTTGTTTTCAATAAGAATTCATCGATTCGAGTCGATTCATCCATTAGTAAGTTGTATACCGAGCCTTCGATATCCCGTGTGGAAACATTAAGACCGACAGAAAGGGAGTGCTGTGGATCAAAGTCCACCAGGAGTACTCGGCGACCTAGCTCAGCGAAAGATGCGCCAAGATTAATAGTTGTGGTTGTTTTACCAACTCCGCCCTTTTGATTGACGACAGAGATAATTTGAGCGTTTCCGTGCTCGACAAGTGGAGCTGGATATGGAAAATCTTGTGCAGATTTACCTAATACTGACGACGATGTTGTGATCTCTGAATCCGCTTTCGAAAATGTCGATTTAGCGTTCAATTGAGAAATCTCTGAAGCACTTTTTGCCATGTCGAGACTCTAGTCACGGCGTACGGGCATATATGTAGCGACACGCGTAGAGTACGCGCATCATGGAGAATGAAATCGTTGAACCCTCAAGTAATACTTTAGGTCAACTTCCACCAATGTCTGGCGCCACCACAGTCTCGGGTGAAGGCCGCGTTGCTGGTTTTTCCGTGCATTTAGAAAATTTTGATGGTCCATTTGACCTGCTGCTGCAATTGATTTCTCGTCATCGGATGGATATCACTGATGTTGCAATTGCCACGGTCACCGACGAATTTATCTCGTATATCCGCGAACTTGAGAAAACTGCAGACGGATGGAAACTTGACCACGCAACAGAGTTCGTTGTTGTCGCGGCAACTCTGCTGGATCTCAAAGCAGCACGTCTTCTGCCCTCGGGCGAGATTGATGACGAAGAGGATTTGGCGTTACTGGAGGCGCGAGACTTGCTTTTCGCTCGATTACTGCAATATCGAGCCTTCAAGGAGATTGCCTCAATTCTTACCGATCGAATTGCCGCTCAAGAAAAGACTTTTGCGCGCTCAGTCTCATTAGACCCGATATTTGCAGCGCTTCTTCCAGAAGTATTGATCGGGGTGACCCCAGAGCGTTTCGCAGCGATCGCCAACCGTGTGCTGACCCCAAAAACGGCCCCAACGCTTTCGGTTGATCATCTTCATCTTCCTCTTGTAAGTGTGGCTGCTGAAGCCTTGGTCATTGTTTCAGCACTGCGCCGGCACACAACAATGACGTTTAGGGGCCTGGTCAGCGATGCGGCCAATACCCTGGTGGTTGTTGCTCGCTTTCTCGCACTCCTCGAGCTCTACAAAGAAGGTTCGGTCAGATTTGAGCAGATAATGGCCCTAGGGGAGCTCCAAATTACTTGGACTGGAGCCAGTGAGGGCCTTGTAACCGTGAGCGACGAATTTGATCGGGCACCAATACTCGAGAAAGACGAAGGCTCATCTGATGTCTAACCCCGAACTTAACCGTTCAATCGAAGCGATCCTCATGGTTGTGGAAGAACCAGTCTCCGAAGTTGTTCTTGCCCAGATTATCGAAGCCCCAACAGAGCAGGTACTCGAAGCGCTTCACGCGCTCTCAGCTGAGTATGAATCTCACGGTCGTGGATTTGCTCTCAAGCAGATTGCGGGGGGATGGCGTTTCTACAGTCATCCCGATCTTGCCCCATTAGTTGAGAAATTTGTCCTTGATGGTCAGCAAGCAAAATTAACCCAAGCAGCTTTGGAGACCCTTGCAGTTATCGCCTATCGTCAACCGATATCACGAGCTCGAGTTTCGGCTATTCGCGGCGTAAATGTAGAGGCCGTCATGAAAACTCTCGTCACTCGTGGCCTGGTGGAAGAATGCGGAATCGAACATGAAACGGGCGCCATTCTCTATCGGACAACGCATTACTTCTTGGAGCGTATTGGCATCAACCGCGTAGAAGACCTTCCTGCGCTAGCGCCATTCTTACCGAATATCGATGGTCTCGATGAGGTTATTGCGTCACTAACTGAATAACGATTCGAACGCTGCATCGTTTTAATGGCCCAGTCTCGATGGCCTAGACTTTCGCCATGGCCGATGAAGTTCGCTTACAAAAGTTCATGGCCGATTGCGGTGTCGCGAGTCGACGAGCATGCGAAGAGCTCATCGCCAGTGGGCGAGTAAAGGTGAACGGGCGAAAAGTCACCATACAAGGTGTGAAAATTAACCCGATAAACACTCGAGTTGAAGTTGACGGTCAAATTATTAGTGCGATAAAGACCAAGACTTATATTGCGTTTCATAAACCTAAAGGTGTTTTGTCTACGATGTTCGACCCTGAAGGGCGACCCTGTTTGGGAGACTATTTCGGAGGTTTTTCGGAGCGACTTTTTCATGCTGGTCGACTGGATAAAGAGAGTGAGGGGTTGATCATCCTCACCAACGATGGAGCATGGAGCCACGAGTCAACTCATCCATCTTTTGGGGTTGAAAAAACCTATTTGGTGCAGACCGATGAACCGCTTCCAAAGGGGGTATTTCAGACATTACAAGCTGGAGTCGAACTGGACGATGGTTTAGCAAAACCAATTTCGGCTCGTCAAACTTCTGGAATGGTGGAACTTGTGATCCATGAAGGCAGGAATCAAATCGTCCGTCGGATGTTTGATTCACTTGGATACCCCGTGGTCCGGCTAATGCGCATTGCGATCGGCTCCATCAAGTTAGGAGAGCTGCCATCAGGAAAGTGGCGAAATCTCAATGACGTTGAAACGAGAAGTCTATAAAACTGTAAATCGTTTTATTAACAAATATCTTTATTGTCTTTCTGCAAAGTTAATAAAGCGATAAAGCATCTTTATGAAATACAGCAAAAAAGCAATTTATCGATAAAAACACGCTCAAATAATCCTTGTTTGTCGATAAAACCATATTCGAGTGGTGCGAGCGAGGAGGTCGAGATTGTCGACAATCCGTCATAGTCGACCGAGAAACCATATCTATATTTATCGATAAAGCGGCGTATCGCTCCCACGCCAAGCCGAACGTCAAGGGTAAAATCTCGGGGTGAGCGTGCGGGCAATTCGTGGAGCGATTCAGATCGATGCGGATAACGCTGACCAGATGCGCGAGGCAGTTGTCGAACTCATGTCAGCGATTTTGGACTCCAACCAATTAGCAACGAAGGATCTCATTTCCGTTCTATTCACTTGTACACCCGATTTGGTATCTGACTTCCCCGCAGCTTCAGCGCGGGCTATGGGCTTGGGGGAGGTGCCACTTCTTTGTGCCGTAGAGATGGCAGTACCCGATAGTTTGCCTCGAACAATTCGGACTTTGATTCATTGTGAAACCACACGAAGCCAATCAGAGGTTTCACACATCTACCTTCGAGGCGCTGCCGCGCTTCGTAAAGATATTGCTCAGTAATCTGATGAAAATTTCTCATATTCGCATCGTTGGAGCTGGACTCATCGGAACCTCAATAGCTCTGGCCTGCTCGAAGCTGGGCTATACAGTTGATCTGGATGATCTCGATCCTGCAGCACGTGATTTAGCACGAGATCTACTTCTTTCAAGTATTTCGAACGCAGAACCTGAACTTGTAGTGATTGCAACACCGCCATCATCCGCGTTAGAAACTTTGAAGGCAGAATTCGGCAAGTACCCTCACGCGATGTTTATAGACGTGACCAGTGTGAAAAATAATCTTTTACAAGACGTTGAGAGTTTTACGGAAATCTCTAAACGATTTATCGGGACTCATCCGATGGCTGGCAGAGAAGTTGCTGGTCCTTCATCTGCTCAGGGCGACCTCTTCAATGGCCGAGCATGGATTGTGACCCCAACAAGTAAAACTTCAAGCGAACTCGTCGAGACGCTTACATCGTTTCTTTCAGATCTTGGGGCCACGACCTATGTGCTGGAGGCCGGAAAACATGATGAGTTGCTGGCTCGGATTTCCCATCTTCCTCAAATCATAAGCACCGCTCTCGGGGCAGCCATTGCGAACATGGATTCGGGCCTAGAACTCGCAGGTCAAGGCTTGCGCGATATGACGCGCATTGCAGGGAGTGATGGAACTTTGTGGAGCGAGATTTTGTTAGCAAATAAAGATGAAGTACTTAATTCCATTGATGAGTTTCTCCTCCAAATAATGAAAATGAAATCCTCAATCTCGCAGAACAAGAAGAGCGAGATTGAAAACATATTTATGGAAGGAAATACTGGCCGCGCGAAAGTTTCGGGAAAACACGGAGCTCAGCCAAGAAATTACTCTTATGTTCTTGTTGTGATCAAAGATCAACCTGGAGCGCTACGCGACCTCTTCGACGAATGCGCAAAAGTAAATGCAAATATCGAAGATCTTACGATTGAGCATTCACCGAAGCAAGAAACCGGACTCATCTCACTAGCATTTTCCCAGCAGGATGCACACAAAGTCGCAGAACATCTTCAGAGTAATAACTGGAAAGTTCATCTTAAATGACAATTGTTGTGGCTATGGATGGCCCAAGCGGTTCAGGCAAATCATCCACCTCTAAATCCATCGCCAAGCGCGCTGGATGGCTTTACTTAGATACGGGTGCTCTTTATCGAGCAGCTACGTGGCTCGCAATTCGAGAAACAATTGACGATGCACCGTCGCTTGTAAAAGCTCTAGAAAACTTTCCGATAATTTTCAAAACGGATCCAAGCAATCCAATTACCTTGTGTGGAGGTGTCGATATTTCTCAGGAAATACGTACTCCTGAGGTGACATCTGCCGTCAGTCGTATTAGCGCGTGGCCGGAAGTTCGATCAGCTCTTGTCTCCCTGCAGCGCAAAATTATTGATAGCGCAAAGAATGGAATAGTTGTGGAAGGTAGAGATATTGGAACTGTGGTAGCCCCAACTGCGCAGCTGAAAATTTGGCTTGAAGCAGATATAGAGGCGAGAGCCGTGCGTCGCGATATTGAGCATAAAGAGCTCAATATTGACGCTGGAGGAGTCAGAGACGTAGCGGAATCGCTCAAGGATCGAGATCAGATTGATAGCACTCGAAGGGTTTCTCCACTCAAGAAAGCAGATGACGCAATCGTTGTTGATTCGACGAATCTCTCATTGGCTGAAACCGTTGAATACATCTGGAATATTCTCAAACAAAGGTCCCTTATTGGTCTGCCACGGGTAGTCATTGTTGGTCGACCAAACGTTGGCAAATCCACTTTAGTGAATCGAATCATTGGTTCTAGAGAAGCAATCATCGAAGATACCCCGGGTGTAACACGAGATCGAGTTTCTTATGAGGCCGAGTGGAATGGAAAAAGTTTTGTTGTGGTCGACACGGGTGGATGGGAACCAACAGCAGAAGGTATTGCCCTCAAGATTTCTGATGCGGCCGAGTCTGCGATAGTTGATGCTGATCTCGTTTTGTTTGTAGTCGATGCACAAGTTGGCCAGCAATCTGATGATGATGCTTTGATTTCTGTGCTTCGGAAGAGCAAAAAGCCCGTGATGTTAATTGCAAATAAGGTTGATAGTGACAAGGATGAGTTAGAAGCTCATTCATTATGGAATTTAGGTTTAGGAGAACCGCACTTCATTTCAGCGGCGCATGGTCGGGGCAGTGGAGATCTATTAGATCTGGTTGTTGGACAATTGCCAGAAGTTGGTCAGAGTCGAATGGATGATGGTTATCGTCGCATTGCAATTGTTGGTCGACCAAATGTTGGAAAAAGTAGTCTGCTTAATTCCTTCGCGGGAACCACGAGAGCTTTAGTCGATGATGCTGAAGGAACCACTCGAGACCCCATCGATGAGTTGATCGATATAGGTGATACAACATGGCGGTTTATTGATACCGCAGGAATCCGTCGTCGCGCCCACCAAGCCTCCGGTTCGGACTATTACGCGGCTCTAAGAACTGAGAGAGCTATCGAGAATGCCGAAGTGGTCATCATGATTCTTGATGCCTCGGTCTCCATAACTGAGCAGGATTTGAGAATCATCTCTCTTGTGGAAGATTCCGGAAAAGCCCTTGTGATTGGTATGAATAAATGGGATTTAGTCGATGAGGAACGCCGGATGGCGTTAGAAAAAGAGACCGATCGAAATTTCGATCAAGTGGAATGGGCTGAACGAGTTAACATCTCGGCTAAGACAGGATGGCATAAAGATCGCCTTTTACCCGCAATCAAGCGCGCTCTTGCCAGCTGGGAGTTCAGAATTCCAACCGGCCGACTGAATTCCTTCTTGGGTCAATTAGTGGGAAGCAATCCGCCGCCAATACGGGGTGGAAAGCAACCGAAAATACTCTTCGCTACCCAGGCAGGCATAGCCCCGCCAACCTTCGTCATCTTTGCTACCGAATTTCTCGAAGCTTCCTATCGACGATTTATCGAAAGACGCCTCCGTGAGGAGTTTGGGTTCTCTGGATCTCCGATTCGAGTTTCGGTTCGTATTCGGGAGAGGTAAACCTTTTCGTTAGTATCGGCACTCTTGGACAGTCTTACGGGACGTAGCGCAGCTTGGTAGCGCACCAGGCTGGGGGTCTGGTGGTCGCAGGTTCAAATCCTGTCGTCCCGACATGGTGACCATTCCCAATCTGTTGACCCTGCTTCGGGCTTTGGGTATCCCAATTTTTCTCTATCTCGTGTTGGTGGAAAACGAGATGGGATGGGCAGTGCTCACTCTGGTTATCGCGGGAGCCACGGATTATCTTGATGGAAAAGTAGCGCGAGCGTTGAAGCAAGAAAGTCGCCTTGGGGAGTTGATGGACCCTGCTGTCGATCGCCTCTACATAGCCACGGTGCTCATCGCAATGTATGTCACGCAGGCGCTCCCATTAGTTGTGTTACTTACTATTGTTGTTCGGGATCTCGTACTCGGGGTTTTGCTGATAGTAATGAACTCCCGAGGAATCGCACCATTCAAAGTAACGTACCTAGGAAAGGCTGCGACATTCAATCTGCTCTACGCTTTACCGCTACTTTTATTGACAGATTCAAGTTCGGGATGGGTCGCAGATGCAAGCTTCATCTTTGGATGGGGTTTTGCAATCTGGGGCATTGCGCTATACCTGTGGACTGGCCTGAGTTACGCTGGCTCTGGAATTCGGCAATTGAGAGGGAGATAAATGAGTAACATTCCATCGCAGCTTCGTTATACAAAAGAGCATGAATGGGTGGAACAGACCTCGGACGGTAAGTTTCGAGTAGGAATTACCGACTTCGCCCAAGCTGCTCTCGGAGATATCGTGTACATCCAATTGCCGAAGGTTGGCGAAAACATTGCGCAAGGCAAGGTGTGCGGGGAAGTCGAATCCACGAAGAGCGTCTCGGAAATTTATGCCCCCCTCTCAGGAAAGATTGTCTCGGTGAATTCTGAACTAGATGCCGCCCCCGAGATCCTCAATTCAGACCCATATGGCGCCGGATGGATTATTGAGGTTGAAGTTTCCGAATCATCTCAACTTGATTCTCTGCTCTCACCAACGGATTACCAGGCATTAATCTCGTAGAACTCCGCTTGACTCGCTGAAGCGCGGAGCCTAGTGTGAGCCTCAACGTAAAGGTGAGGTTGTAGTTCAAGCCTCAACTTCTTCTTGAGAGGAGTGGTAATGGATCAAGCCCGTGAAAACGATCTCACCACCACCATCAATCTTGGCGCACTCCGATCCGTGTCAGATCACCTTTCCTCATTGCTAGATAAAGCAAGTGAAGCTGAACGAGATGTCATTGCGGCGCTTCCAGAGGGTTCGGCGATGTTGATCGCTTTGAGTGGACACGCTCGAGGATCACGTTTCTTATTGAACTCGGAGAGCACCACATTAGGTCGCTCTACAGATAATGAGATATTTCTCGATGATGTCACTGTTTCGCGCAAACATGCAGAGATTTCTAGACATGGTAAGGACTACTCAATTCGTGATTGCGGAAGTCTGAATGGAACGTACGTCGATGGTGTTATCCAAGACAGAGCTGAACTCCGCGATGGAATGGAGATTCAGATTGGAAAATATAGATTGCATTTCTTCCTAGGTGGAAAGGTTCGAGCATGAGCGTTCCTGCGCGTGCATATTTGAGTATTGGAGAAGTTCTTGGAAAATTGCGAGGAGATTTTCCAGATGTGACAATCTCAAAGATTCGTTTTCTAGAATCAGAAGGATTGATCGAGCCGCAGCGAACACCGTCTGGATATCGAAAATTCACGACAGTTGATCTTGAGCGATTGAGATATGTCTTGCTCGCTCAACGTGATCAATATCTACCTTTGAAAGTCATTAAAGAAAATCTGGATGCGCTTGATCGCGGACTACAACCTGCGGCAAATGCCGGAAGCGCTCCAACTCCACGATTAGCGACGACTGATGGATCGCTTGCGCCAAGTGCGTTTCTTGAACAGAGCGAGATGCGTCTCTCGAAAGAAGAGCTTTTATCTAACAGTGGTTTAACGGAAGAACAACTTGTGGAACTTGAGAGTTATGGTCTGATAGAAATCAAGGGCCGTCATTATGATGGTGATGCTTTGATAGTTGCGAAGGTCGTTGCTGAAATTGCGGTCTTTGGAATTGAAGGTCGCCATCTTCGCGCTTTCAAAACCGCTGCTGATCGGGAGGTTGGTCTTGTGGAGCAAGTCATCACGCCACTACTCCGACAGAAGAACCCAGAATCCAAAGCTCGGGCACAGGAAGTTTCTCGCGAGATCGCTTCTCTTTCAGTTCGCCTACATTCGGCCTTAGTGCGCTCGGGACTGAATCGAGCCCGATGAACTTTCACGCACTCGATGTAGTCGGGGTGCGAGTGGAAATGCCCTCCAATCAACCGATTGTTCTTCTCAAAGAAATTGGGGGAGAGCGATACCTACCCATTTGGATTGGAGCAGTGGAGGCAACGGCCATCGCTTTCGCTCAACAAGGCGTGACACCTCCTCGACCACTCACTCATGACCTTATGAAAGATGTGTTGGACGCGCTTCATGTCTCCATCGATTCCATTCATCTCACCGAGTTACGCGATGGAATTTTTTACGCCGCGCTCAATCTGCAAGGCGGGGTAACGGTCTCATCCAGGCCAAGCGATGCAATCGCAATCGCGCTTCGAACTGGGGCTCCAATCCTGGCAAGTGAGGCACTTATGTCCGATGCGGGTATCGAGATTCCCGACCAATCGGAGGACGAGGTTGAGAAATTCAAGGAGTTCCTCGACCAGATCAATCCCGAGGATTTTGCTGGCTAAATTCTTCTCTAAAATCTGAACCTCAACTTGAGGTTTTGAGTGTGTCGGTTGTTGAATCAACCCAGATCGGACCGTACCGTTACGCCATTGCTATCCCCGGCGATGATTGCGAGGCTCACCATGGTTCACCCTTCAGATATGGAACTCGGATATCGAGGGGCGTCTGCATGTTCAGCGGCGGGCATTTCTTATCGACAATTAGATTATTGGGCGAGAACTGGATTAGTCGAACCCACAGTTCGTAGCGCCACCGGTTCGGGGAGCGCACGTTTATATGGGTTCAAAGACATCCTCGTACTTAAGATCGTCAAACGGCTTCTTGATACAGGCGTTTCCTTACAAAACATCCGCACTGCTGTTTCACACCTTCGCGAACGCGGAGTGGACGATTTGGCGCGCATAACACTCATGAGTGATGGAGCCTCGATCTATGAGTGCACGAGTTCAGAAGAGATTTTTGATTTGCTACAAGGTGGGCAAGGAGTTTTCGGGATAGCCATCGGAAAAGTGTGGACTGAAGTTGAAGGGTCTTTGTCTCACCTTCAAGCCGAGAATCTTGCCGATGGTTCGACTATTACTACGAGTGAGAATAACGACGAATTAGCTGCTCGTCGTAAATTGCGCGGAGCGTAATCGCGGCTTAGGCCTTATTCTTCTCGCCATGACTCGGCGGGATTTTGTTGATCGACATGTAGGACCTTCAGCGGAACAAACCTCAACAATGCTGCACGAGTTGGGTTATGCCGATCTTGATTCTTTTGTTAATGCCGTCCTTCCAGAGACGATTAAGATGAAAGAGCGATTTGGAAGCACGTTACCTAATCCGATTTCTGAAGTCGCAGTGATTAAGGAACTCAAAAAGTTGGCAAGTGAGAACGTCATTAATCATTCGATGATTGGAATGGGTTACTACGGAACAATCACACCACCAGTTGTGTTAAGAAACGTCTTAGAAAATCCGGCGTGGTACACCGCCTACACGCCCTATCAACCCGAAATAAGTCAGGGTCGCTTGGAGGCGCTATTCGCGTTCCAAACGATGGTCAGCGATTTGACTGGACTTCCCATATGCAATGCTTCAATGCTTGATGAAGCCACAGCAGCCGCAGAAGCCATGACGCTTGCGCGACGAAGTTCGCGCGCTAATGACGATGCAGTTTTTTACATAGATTCTCGAGTTCATCCTCAAACTCAAGCGGTCGTGATTACGCGAGCTAAGCCTTTGAAGATATCAGTTGACGTTGTAGATCTTTCCTCACATAACGATTTTTCAGATTGCTTCGGCGTTCTGCTCCAATATCCAGATACTTTCGGTTCGTTGCCGGATTTTTCTTCTGTGATTGAAAAAGTTCATGCAGCTTCGGGGCTTGTTGTTATGGCCACAGATCTACTCGCTCTTACGCTGGTTAAATCGCCAGGAGAGTGGGGCGCTGACATCGCAGTTGGTTCGGCACAACGTTTTGGAGTTCCGATGGGATTTGGTGGTCCGCACGCTGGATTCCTTGCTGTGCGAAATGGTCTAGAACGTTCTCTGCCTGGTCGCCTTGTCGGTCAGAGTATCGATTCACATGGAAATCCTGCGCTGCGTTTGGCGCTTCAAACTCGCGAACAACATATTCGTCGCGATAAAGCAACCAGCAATATTTGTACTGCTCAAGTTCTCTTGGCAGTCATATCCGCGTTTTATGCAGCATGGCATGGTCCTGAAGGTTTAAAAGAAATTGCGGTCACAGTTCATAAGCAAGCTCGGAATTTTGCTGCAGCGTTGAAAGCAAGTGGTTTTGAAATTATGTCACCGCATTTCTTCGACACAGTTTCATTCCTTGCCTCGAACGCGGACGCGCTTGTGGAATCTGCATTGAAAGCAGGAATAAATGTTCGCCGTATCGACGGGGGAGTCAGCGTTGCTTTTGATGAATGCACAACGCAAGCCGTTGTCGACGCACTGTGCAAAGTCTGGGCTCTTCAGAGAGACAACTCAGAAAGCGCAGGCGCACTTCCTGCACTGCGCTCCTCATCATATTTACAGCACCCGATTTTTAATTCGTATCACTCCGAAACCTCGATGCTTCGATACATTCGATCGCTCTCTGATCGCGATCTAGCCCTAGATCGTTCGATGATTCCGCTGGGGTCGTGCACAATGAAACTTAATGCCACCACCGAGATGGAGGCGATTACGTGGTCGGAATTTGCAAACTTGCACCCCTTCGCACCGGCGGCTCAGAGCCAGGGAACTCGACGCTTGATTCAGGAATTAAGTTCATGGCTGGTAGATATCACTGGCTATGACGCAGTCTCGCTTCAACCGAATGCAGGATCCCAGGGTGAGTTTGCCGGACTATTAGCAATCAAGAACTATCTCGAAGCCAAAGGGGAGGGCCAGAGAGATATCTGCCTGATCCCATCCAGTGCTCATGGAACAAACGCAGCCAGCGCCGTCATGGCGGGAATGCGCGTAGTAGTAATTGCGTGTGACGAACAAGGAAATGTTTCACTCGAGGATCTCAAAGCAAAAATCGCTGAATATGAGGGGTTATTGGCAGCTTTAATGGTCACATATCCATCAACTCATGGGGTTTTCGAATCCGAAATAACAACAATTTGTGGTCTGGTCCATGATGCTGGCGGACAGGTGTATGTCGATGGTGCAAACTTGAATGCACTTGTCGGACTTGCTCAGCCCGGAAAATTCGGCGCTGATGTTTCGCATCTCAATTTGCATAAGACGTTCTGTATTCCTCACGGTGGTGGGGGACCAGGCGTAGGACCAGTTATTGCAAGAAAACATTTAGCTCCGTATCTACCTAATCATCCTTTAGATGCAACGGCAGGCCCACTTACTGGTCCAGGACCTATTAGCGCTGCACCTTTTGGCTCGGCTCTCATCTTGCCAATCTCGTGGTCCTATATTCGAATGATGGGCGCGGAGGGGCTGACACATGCAACCCAAATTGCGATTCTTTCCGCGAATTACATCGCTAAAAAACTCCACCATGTTTATCCTATTCTTTACACTGGCCAGAACAGCCTTATTGCACACGAATGCATCATCGATCTTCGAGACATTACAAAACGAACGGGCGTGACAGTGGACGATGTTGCTAAGCGTTTAATGGATTATGGATTTCACGCGCCAACCATGAGTTTCCCCGTTGCTGGAACCTTGATGATTGAGCCGACTGAAAGCGAAGATATCGCCGAAATCGATCGCTTTATTGCCGCGATGCTCTCCATTGCTGAAGAAATTTCCGCAATCGAAAGTGGGCAAATTCCGGTTGAAGCCTCGGCGCTTCGACACGCACCACACACTGCGTCTGACGTTGTGAATGAGAATTGGGATCGCCCATATTCGCGCTCGGTTGGGGCATTTCCTGCCGGAGAAGGCATTGGTCTCACACGGAGAGGAAAGTATTGGCCAACCGTGGGACGAATTGATGGCGCTTACGGGGATAGGAATCTAGTCTGCGCTTGCGAGCCGATTGAAAGCTTGGCCATCAACTAGTTTTACTTAACATAATGTAGATTATCGGCTTAATCTCCATCGGGAAAAAGCCATCGCGAGCCCCAAACTCACCACCCAGAACCAGGAGTTCAACTGCTGAGCTGGAGTCTCCTTGGAAGGCTCTTGTAGTCGCACTTTCATCGTGAGCGAATCGGCGGCGAACTGTGGTGCGCGAACCACAACCTTTCCACGTGAATCTACATGAGCAGTGAAACCCGTGGTGCTCACGACGACATAATCGCGACCAGATTCTGCGGCACGGGACCTTGTTATTTGTAGTTGTTGAGCTGCCTCATTACTTCGTCCAAAAGTTGCGTTGTTGGTCTGGGCAACGAGAAATGATGTCCCCGCGGTTGCGATCTTTACCTGATCGTCGTCGAGAACTTCAAAACAAATCAGAGCCTGAAAAGGAATGTCGTTAATTGAATGTTTTATCCAACCTGCACCAGGAATAAAATCACGTACTTGTTTCGCATAAGGTGAAATTGCCTCAGCAACCTGCCGTAATGGCATAAATTCTCCAAATGGCGCAAGGTCTTGCTTCACATAACGACTCTGCACCTCACCGTCAGCACCAAACAAGAGACTTGAATTGACGGGACCCTGCGCAACCTGTTCGACGGCCCCAACCAATAATGGTTTTTTCAGACCTTTGACTAGATTGGTTATCAAGAAATTAGCGCGCTGGTTCTTGAGTGGATCGACATCGGCAGCGTTCTCGGGCCAAATATAAAGCTCAGTTCCTGGTACGAATTGTGTTGCTTCAATATGTCTTTCTAAGACACGAACTGCACGTTCATTGAAATCTAGTCCAAGTTGATCAACCCCACCTTGAATGGCCGTGATTTGAATGCTTTTATCTGAATTCTGATTCATGTGATAATTGTTGAGACCAAAAAGCGAAAGAAAAAGAATTAGAGCTACAAATATTGATTTTCGATTTGCAACAATGAAGAACCCACACAATGAAACAAGAAGTGAAATTCCGGCGATACCAATGAATGGATATAGCCAAGCAAGTGAATCAACTTGGGTGAAACCAAGTCGACCCCAACCAAAGCCACCAAAAGGGAACTTCATTCTCAATATTTCAACCACAGTGAAGAGAGCGGCAAACAACAGCGCACTCTCCCACCTACGATGCAACCGCAGTAGGCAGATAAGCGAGAAAAGAACGCTCTCCCCTATCGCTAAAACCAACCACGGAGTCGAGCCAACATAAACCGAACTCCAGTGCAGCAGAGGAAGAAAGAAACTGAGGCCAGCAATGAAAGATATTAGAAATCTATCTCGCAAATCTTTATTGAGGAGGGCTCGAAACAGAAGTGCGATACCAATGAAAGGTGCAACGAAGTTCTCGATAGGTGCAAAGCCGGTCCATAATAGAACTCCAGAGAGTCCAGCCAAGAAGATATTTACCATCGCAGGGCTGACATCAAGCGATCTACGCTGGCACCTAATCCGTAATCCTGTTTCATGCTCTCTAGATATTTTCGATCATGAGGTTCCTTTGGAATCTTCTTCTCCACGTTTGGCAAATGAATATCTATCGCGCAAGACACTAATTTCTCGGCAATCTGCGCGTAATCGATATCAGCAAGAATTTTCTTTCTGTGAGTCGGATGAAGCCGATCATCATCAGAGTCATAAGCTGCCTGAATAACGGCATCCATTGAATCGAATACTTGCGCGATTGCCGCTGCGCCTTTTTCTCCGATTCCTTTGATGCCAGGCAAACCATCGGAAGCATCACCTCGAATCATGGCAAAGAGCCCGTAACGTTCTCCTGGAATTCCGTACTTAGTAGAAATCCATGTGAGATCAACTAAATCATGATTACTTATTCCTTTAGCCAAATATGCGACGGCGACATCTCGTTTGTCATCCACCAACTGAAATAGATCTCTATCGCCAGTAACTACTCGAATCGGACCTTTTTCAGTTTTAGTGAATGTGGCAATAACATCATCGGCCTCGTAATCATCAACGCCCACAAGTGGAATACCTGTGGCCTCGAAGAAATCCAAGATCAGCGGAATTTGAGGCGTAAGCAAATCTGGCTCCAATTCCTCCTCCCCTGCTTCATCAACGCGATTCGCTTTGTATTCAGGAAAAAGCTCTACCCTCCAACTCGGTCTCCAGTCTCCATCGAGGCAGAGAACCATGCGATCAGGTTTATAGTGATGGACTAGCCGAGCAGTCATGTCGATAAAACCCTTGACTGCGTTGATTGGTTCACCGTCCGGCGACAATAAAGTGTCTGGCATACCGTAATAAGCTCGATACCACAAAGATGCACTGTCGATCAGAAGCAATGTCATGCGATCACCGCCGCGTAGGCTATGACTCCGCGGTCGATGCGTTTGATTGCATCTCGCACCACAGAATGCATTTCTGGTTTTGCATCGAGTAGTTGACCCAATAAATCAATAATCTGCCGGATACACCGGACGAAATCTCCTACTGTTATCTCAGTTTCCCGAAGGATTGTTTGCAGTCCGTAACCATTTGCCCACCGATAGGCGCTCCAAGCCAGATCAAAGTTTGGTTCACGCTGAGGTGTAATGCCATGTGATTCCTCCAAAATAACTATACGACTCCAAATGCGAGCAACCTCGGGGACAATTACTTCAATAGATTTTGGTAATCGTGGTGATCGACTTCGCTCCCCACGGCCCTCGTAAATAAGAGATGACAACACTCCCACGAGTTCAGAGGCGCCAACATCCTTAAGGGCGCTGGAATTAACCAATTCGGCGAGTAGTAAGTCACTCTCGGCATAAAGCTTGGTAAGAAGTTCTCCTTGCGGTGTTAGTGAATCGCTCCGTAAGTAATTGAGTTCACTTAACACCTCACTTACTCGATCAAACGTGCGAGGAATAACGTTAGTTCGACTTTCCATACGATTGGTCAATCCCTTAGATTCGCGCTCCAATCGCGCTGCCTTTTCGAAATTTCGCGCATGGCTCTCGCGTTCTGGACATTGATGACAGACATGATTTTTGAGGGAGCGACGGTGACTCGAGATCTCATCTTCGATAGCAGCATGGTTCTTTTTCCGGCTTCCACTAATGCGTCGAGCGCTGTAAGCCGCTTCCAGTTCCTTGATTGCGAAGCGATGTTCCATATATTCGTTCATATCTCCAAGATGACATGCGGCTTCACCGCGAAGTGAATGAATAGCGTGATTGTTCTTCTCGATTTGTCGCGCTAAACCAACAACTGCCTTATCAGCTTGGAATTGAGCGAATGATGAACTCAAAGATTTGCGTGCACGCTCACGACCAAATCGATCTATCAGATTCGCTGTCATGTTGTATGTCGGCGAAAATGAGGATTTTAAGGGATATGTTCGGGTGCTTGCTAAGCCGGCAGCCATAGAGCTATCAATTTGTTCACTCCACATGACAACTGCATTACCCTCGATATCGATTCCCCGACGACCTGCTCTTCCCGTTAATTGGGTGTATTCACCTGGTGAAATCGGGGCATGGCTTTCCCCATTCCACTTGATTAACTTCTCCAAAAATACTGTCCTTGCGGGCATATTAATTCCAAGCGCCAATGTTTCGGTCGCAAATACGACTTTGAGTAATCCGCGTTGAAAGAGTTCTTCGATGGTTTCTTTGAACATAGGAAGTAAACCAGCATGATGCGATGCAATTCCACGCTCGAGCGCTTGACACCATTCATAGAACCCTAGAACTCCAAAATCCTCCGTGCTGAGTTCACTAGTTCGCCGCGCGATAATGGAGCGAATGACTTCTTTCTCGTCGGAATTTGTGAGCGAAACGCCATCACGAATGCATTGTGTAACTGCTGCGTCACATCCGGCGCGAGAAAAAATGAAAAAAATTGCTGGCAGAAACTCGCGTTCGTGGAGCTTTTGGACAATCTCCGGACGCGAGAGAGATTTAATAACCGAATAACTTCGCTGCTGCCAACCACGGTTGCTGCCACGCCCATCTCCCCCAGGAATTCGACGCGCAGAGTTTCGTTCAAGCCTTACGAGTTCCGGATTGACTCGACCATCATCGACAAAGAGATCAAGCAAGCGGTTTCCAATCAGGATATGTTGGTAAAGCGGCACCGGACGGATTTCGCTCAACACTACTTCAGTTTCGCCTCGTACCGTTTTGAGCCATTCCCCGAATTCCTCCGCGTTAGAGACGGTTGCAGATAGAGAAACCACCTGAATTCGTTCTGGTAGATGAATCAATATCTCTTCCCAGACAGCGCCTCGAAACCTATCGGCTAAATAGTGAACCTCATCCATCACTACATATCCCAACTCAGAGATTGAATCTGAATCAGAATAGATCATGTTCCTCAACACTTCTGTCGTCATAACGACGATACGCGCATTGCTATTAATTGAAGAATCTCCAGTAAGCAGTCCAACTTCCGAATCACCAAAAATTCTGACTAGATCTTGATATTTTTGATTAGAAAGAGCTTTTATGGGCGTCGTATAAAAACAACGATTGCCCTTTCGTTCGGCAAGAAACGTCGCAAACTCCCCAATAATAGTTTTCCCCGCTCCCGTTGGAGCAGCTATCAAGACGCTCTTTCCATCCTCTAAATGTTGGCAACCAATCTGTTGAAATTCATCGAGCGCAAATTCATATTGCGACATGAATTCCGTTGTCAATGGATGTCGCGTTCGATTCTTGGCTGCGGCAAATCGATCCGCAGGGCTAAGGGTGTGATTCTGAGAACTCATAGAGTCCACGTTAGAAGCGCTTTGGGTATTACCGAGGCGGTGATTGGTAGCGGCCCAATTCGTTCTCCATCGGCATATGCGACTGCATCTGAGTCTATTTCTACTGTCCTACCTCTAAGAATCTTCACCGCTGGATGCTTAATGTGTGCGCCGCTGAAAACTTTCGGAAAAACTTTTAAGAACTCTATTTTTGAAACCGGTCCTAGAATCATGATATCGAAGAGTCCGTCATCAATCTGTGCATCAGGTGTAACTTTCATTCCACCGCCGTAACTTGAACCATTGGAAACTGCAATAAGCATTGCGCGTGAAGTGAAATCCACCGCATCAACTCGAAACGAGTAATGCTTCGGTCGGAATGTGGAAAGAACGAGGGCGATTGCAATGTTGTATTTCATTCGACCTTTTATCAGGGTTAAGGCGTTGGCTTTTTCATTCACAACCGAATCAAAACCTGTGCTGAGAATGTCAGCGAAATAGCGATTGTTAACTCGTCCGAGGTCCACGGCTCTTGGTTTGTTTGTGAAGGCGTGTTCTAGAACCTTCAATGGTTCCTTGATCCTGAGACCTAATGCGCGAGCGAAATCATTTCCAGTTCCTGCCGGAATTAGTGCCATAGGTATTGACGTCATAGCAAGGGCCTGTATGGCCAGATGAACCATTCCGTCGCCACCAACAACGATGACGCCCGAAATCACTCCTTGATTCGACTTTAAGGACTCTTCAAAACGATCTTTGGCATCCTGATAATCCTCACCAGAAATAACCTTAAATGAGATATCTCGTTCGTCGAGAAAACGTTCGACTTCCAGCGCATAACGCTTTCCTTTTCCACCCCCCGAAGTTGGATTGAAAAGAATGATCCACATGTTATTCCGCAGACGGTTGATTGATGGGCGCGGCAGCGTCAATCGGAGCTGCAGCGTCATCGGAAATCGCTTTGCTTCTACGGTCGCGACGCTTATCGACAAGCAGAGCAATACCACCAGCCCCGAAATAGAGTGCAATCAATGGAAGAGCTAATGCCGCCATGGAAAGTGGATCAGCAGTGGGTGAAAAAGCAGCTACAAAGAAAGTTATCGCAAAAATAGCAAAACGCCACGGTTTCAAAATTGATCGCCCCGACAAGACTCCTACAAGATTAAGAGAGACGAGAAAAACGGGTAACTCAAATGCAATTCCGAAAATCAGAATGAGACGGAGAACAAAATCGAGATAATCATCAAACTTAATGAGGTTATTGAGTGATTCAGGAGTGAAACCAAAGAGCACCTTTATCGCTAAGGGAAGAACGTAGTAAGCCAGAGCTGCGCCGATTGAAAAGAATGGCGTCGCAGCGATTATGAAGAGGACTGAGTTTCTCTTCTCCTTTCTATGTAAGGCTGGCGCAATAAACGCCCAAATCTGATACAGCCAAAACGGCGCCGAGAGAATTACGCCAGTAAGGAATGCCACTTTCAATTGCAGGTTGAGAGGACCTAAAACTCCGCTGATATAAAGCGCTCCACAATTTGCTGAACCGGATTCCTGCGCCGCTTTTAGATCACATACTGGTGCTGCGAGGGTTGTGATAATCGAGTTGTATTGAATCCAACCTATTACCGAGAAAATGACTATGAAGAGTGCGGATCTGATAACTCTCTTGCGCAGTTCACGTAAATGATCGAGCAACGGCATCGTGCTTCGATCTTTCTTTGCCATGACTCCCCGATTACTAGACCAACAAATATCCGTGCAACAGTGCCAGATACGAGACTAGTTGGTGGCAGCGTCTCCGTCTTGATCTTTCTTCTCTTCTTTATTCAATTCTTTCACTTCGCTCTTGAAGATACGAAGCGAGCGGCCGAGAGAACGAGCAGAGTCAGGAAGGCGCTTCGCTCCAAAGAGGATGACGACGACAAGAATCAGAAGCAACCAGTGCGATGGTTCACGAAGACCAAACATGTTCCTTACCTTTCAACGGTTCCAACGCCGTGTGGAAGCTTCGAATCGACCCACGTGAGCGCTATTGGGCGCTTAACCTATCACGGCGTATTGCTCGAGAGCAGTGGTACAGCGCTCAATTATCGCGTTACGAAAGGCTTCCGGCTTCAACAAAATCAGCGTATTGGGCTGGGAAATTGTTGAGCGGATAATCCATTCCGGTTGATAGACCGGCAGTTCATATAAATCGCTATCCACATGTGACATCGATGATTGAAGCGTATCTTGGAGGTTTTGGAAGAACGGTGTGTCACGTTTCAGAACTTGAATTTGCACCATTGTCGTGTCTTGATTTTCATTATGAGAATCTAACTCGCGAGGTCGACGTTCTATCGATCGCGCGCTTTGAATCGATTTAAGGTGGAAACTGCGCTCTCCTTGAGCAGTGTGGCAATAAGAGATAAGAGTGGTCTGCGTGCGAGATATGGAAAGCGATAATGGTGTAACTTCTCGTACGGTGAGAGTGTCACGTACCGGATTAAGGTATTCAATCTCTAAATCCTTTTCGTCTTCAATGGCTTTTTTGATTGTATTAATTAGAATCTCTTCTTTATCCGCAACAAAATCAATTGCATGTGCTGGAATATCGGAAAAGAATGAATCCTGGATTTTTCGACGCAGTGATTGGATAACGGGAAAGCTTGGATGGCTCTTTGGAGTTTGCTCTTGTAGCGCAGCAAGGGCGATTCGTAACGCGAGAGCCTCTGATTCATTAAAATTCCGCGGAGCTTTGAGATTTTGCGGATCTCTTACTTCGACGACACCATCTTCAAAAGATAAATCGATCAATTCCAATGGTGTGTAACCTGGTAAACCGCACATGAATAAAAGATTGAGATCTTTAATAAGTTCATCGCGAGACACTTCAAAGTGATTGGCTAATCCCTTGATTGAAATACCTGGATTACGATGAACATAAGGCACAAGATCTAAGAGACGAAGGGCGCGCAAGGCAGCGTTCTCAGCCATGATGTTCCACCACCTTCTCGAGCGCTGTGAGAACTCTGGCGCGAAGTGTTTCTGGTTTTTGGATTACTACGACATCTGAGAGCCAAAGCGCTTCTTGTAGAGCTGATTCTTCGCTTTCGGACTGATAACAAACCAGGTCCCATTGAGGAACCAGACTCCCATTTTCTGGATCTTTAACTGAAATTGCGCGATTCCTAATTTCATGGCCACTGCCCTTTTTAATCAGCGCAGTAATTTCAATCAACTCACGCGAATACATAATGAGGTAATCCCGGACGTCAAAATCAGCAGGAATCTCGTAACTCCCTCGTTTTGAGGAAATATCAATTTTCGAGGCGATTCTTGAAGTTCTGAAGACACGAATATCCTTTCGTTCCAGATCTTCGCCGACAACGTACCAAGCACCATGCCAAGCGCTTAAACCCAGCGGATTTATTCGCCGCGTTTCAAGTGTCGTCTCACCTGACTTTCTATATTGGAAAGTAACGGTGCTTCTAATTGCTAGAGCTCTAGAGAGTTGAACCAAAGCCTCTTCCGTAAGAATCTGCAGTTGAGATTGCTCGTCGTAGATTGCATTATTGCCATAATCATGTCCAAGTCTTCGAATGGCGCTTGTGGCTACAGGATTTAATCCTGTATGAGTCCATAGACCTAAAGCTGCAGAGAGTACGGCGAGCTCATCCGCCGTGAACTCTTCGATAGGGAGCTGAAATTTCTCGGGTTTAATGCGATAGCCAGGTTCATCTTCAAAGAGTGGGTCATGTGACGCCACTTCGATATCGATTCCTAGAGATCGAAGATCATCTTTGTCTCGCTCGAACATTCGCTCTTTCGTCTCTTGACTTCCGGAGTAGCCGGCGACTTTACGAAAGATCTCAGATTTTTGAAGAAATCGCGGAGAGGCCAAAAGTGCCATCGTGAGATTAACGAGTCGTTCGGTCTTGGCGCTGGACATGAGACGAGATTAGCGCGCAAAGGTATGCTGATGAGGTCTGCAGGTTGCTAGAGTGGCGCCATGATGAACGTCCAATCTTCGATGAGCTCAAAAATTGCAGTCAGCGTAATGATGGTGGCCCTACTTTCTGGATGCTCGACAGATGGCGGCGCCCCTTCTGATTCGCCACGTGGAGATACGTCTCAATCAACATCTACTCAAAGTTCAGGAGCGAACATGCCGCAAGTTTCGGGTTCAGCCTCACAGGCGCCAACAATTACTGCTCCGGAAGGCAATCCCCCCTCGGAGCTGGTTGTCAAAGATGTGATTGACGGAACCGGCAACGCCGCAGCTGCCGATTCAACGCTCACTGTGCATTACACGCTCATGGCATGGTCAACGGGCGAGATCGTTGAAAGTTCATGGGTTGGAGAACCAGCAACCTTTGGTCTCAATCAAGTTATTCAAGGTTGGCAGCAAGGGATTCCTGGAATGAAAGAAGGCGGACGAAGATTGCTGGTTATTCCACCAACTCTTGGTTATGGAGAAGCTGGTGGAGGGCCTATAGGTCCAAATGAAACTCTGATCTTTGTTGTTGATTTGATAAAGGTCAGCTAGCTTTCAGAATTTTCGACAACACCTTTAGAAGGGCGTCGCTTGCGACGAATGGGTTCAGTCCCGGAAGCAAGTCGTCTGGAAATCAGCAGAAATCCCGTATGGGCGTTCATCGCATGCATGGGTCTTACTGCTAGACCTTCATGGTGCCAAGGACGCAACAAAGTTTCAAAACTTTCGGGTTCAGAAAATCTCTTGCTTTCTTTAAGTGTTTCGGCGATTTTTGACAATTGAGTGGTCGTGGCTACATAACAGCAGATAACTCCCCCAGGCTTGAGAGCGCGTTCGGCTATTTCAACGCATTCCCACGGCGCCAGCATGTCAAGTATCAAGCGATCATATTGATTATGAAAATCGCCATCTTGGACTCGAGAATTCACTAACGTCCATGTTGAAGGAACAGAACCGAAATAGTTCTTTACGTTCTGACGGGCATTTTCAGAGAATTCTCCTCGCTCTTCAAATGAGGTTAAGGAGCCTGCGTTACCTATCGCACGTAACAACGCAATCGAAAGCGCTCCCGAGCCCGCTCCTGCTTCGAGAACGTGCGCGCCAGGAAAGACATCAGCGAATCCAATTATTATTGCGGAATCTTTGGGGTACACAATTGTCGCCCCCCGAGGCATCGAAAGAACATAATCGTTATACAGAGGGCGCAAAATCTGATATTTCGTTCCACTATTGCTAACGACAGTGCTTCCTTCATCTAATCCGATGATCTCGTCGTGGTTAATCCATCCCTTATGGGAGTGCCATTGACCGCCGGGTGTGAGGTAGAACGAATACATTTTTCCCTTTTCATCGGTGAGCTGTATTCGATCGCCAGATTTGAGCGGTCCACTTCCTAGAGATTGCACGGACTTATTCTCTCTCATGTACGAGTGAGAAGAGGTTGGCAATATCTCTCATCGTCAAATTTTCTAGAGTCGGATGGTGAATTACTTTTGGGCCATGCGGTAGCTCGGCAACATGAGGCAGACCCAGAACGAAAGCTCCAGATGCAATCGCAGCAGTCATACCCGTGATGGAATCTTCAATAATAAGTGAACGCGATATATCCACATCGAGTGAGGCCGCCGCTTTCACATAACCTTCTGGATCTGGCTTAGATCTTTTAACATCGTTATCGGAGATAGTGATGTTAAATAGATGTGAACCAATACTCTTCAGCGCTGCATTCATCAAAGGTCTCGATGATGCGCTGACTAAAGCCAGTGGAAGATTCGCTGATTTCATTTCATTGACGAGCTCAAAAGCTCCTGGGGTGAAAGGAATATCTTGAGAAAGCCGATCTTCCATTCGTTGGAGAAGTTGATTGGTCAATGCAAGAGGCGCGAATCTATCTAGGTCTGCAGATGGCAACTTGCTGCGCATATATGCATCGACTCGCGCCATTGGACCGCCAACGCAATAAATGGCATCCTCATCAGTCCACTTTGCTCCGATGCTCTCCATTAATTGCCGTTCTTGTTCTATCCATAACGGCTCACTATCAATGAGCGTTCCGTCCATATCCCAGAGCACCGCGTCGAAAGGAAAATTATTGGGCATTGAAATACTTTGCCTCGGGGTGATGAACAATAATCGCTGACGTTGATTGTTCTGGATGAAGCTGAAATTCTTCTGACAGAGTTACACCAATTCTTTCTGGTTCAAGAAGTGCACATAGTTGGGTCTGCTGTTCGAGATCAGGACAGGCCGGGTATCCAAAGCTATAACGCGAGCCTCGATAACCTTGGTCCAAAATTTCTCCCAAGTCGGAACTATCATCACTATGAACATTCAACTCCTCACGAATACGTCCGTGCCAATGTTCTGCTAGCGCCTCAGTTAACTGGACGCTGAGCCCATGTAGTTCAAGATATTCCCGATAATTATTAGCTTCGAACAAATGAGATGTTGCTTCGCTTACCGACTGTCCCATGGTTACAACATGAAATGCGACAACATCGATCTCTCCAGAATCTTTGCTTCTGAAGAAATCCGAAATGCATAGCCTGCGATCACGTCTTTGTCGGGGAAAGGAGAACCTCAATCGCTCGGCTCCAAATGAACTCTCGTCATGATGGAGAATCACAAGATCATTTCCGTCGCTGTAACAAGGGAAATAGCCGTAGACAACCGCAGCATTCAGCCATCCTTGTGACTGAGCTTCATTGATGAGGGCCCGCAAACGAGGACGGCCTTCATTAATAACCATCTCTTCGTAAGAATTTTTTGATCCTTTTAATCCCCATTGACCAACAAATAGCGCTCGCTCATCAAGCATCGAACTGTATTCTGCAAGCGGAATTCCTTTTATCACTCGACTTCCCCAAAAAGGCGGTTTTGGTATGGAATTGGTTGCCGAAACGTCACTTCGAGTTGTGTCAGATGTACTGGGCGCATCAAGATTAGTAACTCGAGTGCGACGCTCTTTCAGTGGCGGTAGAGAAATTCCCGGCGTTCCGCGTTTCTCCCCCATGATGGAGTCCATAAGCGAGAGACCTTCGAATGCGTCTTTGGCATACCGCACCGTTCCCGGAAATTTACTTGCTAAATCAGCCTCCACAAATGTTCGCGTTAACGCCGCTCCTCCTAACAAAACCGGCCACTTAGAGGCTAATCCGCGATTATCAAGTTCTTCCAAATTCTCTTTCATGATCACCGTTGACTTCACGAGAAGTCCGCTCATCCCGATGACATCAACTTTCGATTCTTCCGCCGCATCAATTATCTGATTAATTGTCTGCTTAATACCTAAATTAACAACTCGATATCCGTTATTGGTCAGGATGATGTCGACCAAGTTCTTCCCAATATCGTGGACGTCTCCCTTTACTGTAGCGAGCAGAATTGAACCTCGGTCAGTTGAATCGCTTTTTTCCATATACGGCTCGAGAAGCGCAACTGCATTTTTCATCACTTCTGCAGATTGAAGAACAAAAGGAAGTTGCATTTCACCCTTTCCAAAAAGCTCTCCCACTACTTTCATTCCTTCAAGAAGGTAATCGTTGATTATCACAAGTGGCGCAATCCCACTCTCACGCGCGGATTGGAGATCTTCCTCCAGCCCCTGTTTCTCACCGTCAATAATGCGCTTAACTAGACGCTCCGTGAGCGGTAATGCTGCTAGTTCTGCGGCTCGTGATTGACGATTGGATTTAACTTCCACGCCTTCAAATAGTTCAAGGAATTTCGATAGTGGATCGTAAATACAGTTTTCTCCATCAAATTTTCTTCGATCGTAAATAAGATCGAGCGCAACAGAGCGCTGCTCCTCAGGAATTCGCGCAATCGGCATGATCTTGGAAGGATGCACAATTGCGCTATCAAGTCCGGCAGTTGTTGCCTCCGATAAGAACACAGAATTAAGAACTATTCGAGCCGCAGGATTTAGTCCGAAAGAAACATTGCTGACGCCTAAAGTTGTCTGCACATCAGGAAACTCCTTCTTGAGCTGACGAATCGCCTCAATAGTCTCTATTCCATCGCGACGGGTTTCTTCTTGCCCCGTGGCAATAGGGAACGTTAGGCAGTCAATGATGATGTCAGAAATCGCAACGTTCCACCTTTCGTGAAGGTCATTGATGAGCCTGCGAGCTACCCGCAACTTCCATTCGCGGTCACGTGCTTGACCCGATTCATCGATCGTGAGCGCAACAAGGGCAGCGCCATGTTCCTTTGCGATTGGCATGATGCGCGCAAATCGCGATTCAGGACCATCGCCATCTTCGTAATTCACGGAGTTGATGACACACCGTCCTCCAAGATGCTCGAGTCCGGCTCTGATTACTGCAGGTTCGGTTGAATCGAGAACAATCGGAAGAGTTGTGGCAGTGGCGAATCGTTGTGCTAACTCCGACATGTCACGCACTCCATCACGACCGACATAGTCCACTGAGAGGTCCAACATGTGGGCACCTTCGCGAATCTGATCTTTCGCAATCTCTACGCAGGCATCCCAATCCTCGGCTATGAGAGCGTCGCGGAATGCCTTTGAGCCATTGGCATTAGTGCGTTCGCCAATTGCCATATAGGTCTGGTCTTGTCGGAACGGGACAAATTGATACAGCGATGAAGCGCCTGCCTCTTTGATGAGCTTTCTTTCTGGAACTTTTCGGCCGTGAATCTTGGTGACAACTTCTGCCAGATGCTCAGGAGTCGTACCGCAACACCCTCCGATTAACCCGACTCCATAATCATCAACGAAGTTCGACAGTGATGTAGCAAGTTCCTTGGCCCCTAGAGGATAGAAAGCGCCTCCATCTTTGAGGACAGGTAAGCCTGCATTTGGCATGCAAGAAATAGCAACAGGTGAAGATTTGCTGAGCGTCCGCAAATGTTCGCTCATTTCGGCGGGACCGGTTGCGCAGTTCATGCCTACGACGTCGACGCCAAGCGCCGCCAATGAATTGAGCGCGGCTCCGATTTCTGAACCGAGCAACATTGTTCCTGTTGTCTCTACCGTTACTTGGGCAATAAGTACGATGTCGCGATCGCAACGATTCATTGCAGCTCGGGCGCCATTGACCGCAGCTTTTGCTTGAAGGAGATCTTGAGTTGTTTCGATCAGCAATGCATCAGCACCACCTTCTATCAATCCTTGAGAGGCGGTTTCGTACGCGCTTCGTAATTCTTCATAACTTGCATGGCCCAAGGTCGGCAATTTTGTTCCAGGACCAAGAGATCCGAGAACCCATCGAGGAGCGTCGGGCGTTGAGAAAGAATCCGCGGCTTTGCGCGCGATTCGAGCACCTGCTTGGGCTAACTCAAATATGCGTTCTGATATTCCGTATTCACCCAAGTTTGCAAGATTGGCACCGAAAGTATTGGTTTCAACTGCGTCGACTCCAACACTGAAATAGCGCCGGTGAATATCTTCGACAAGTTCTGGCCTCGTGATGTTGAGGACCTCGTTACAACCCTCATGGCCCTGGAAATCTTCTAAACTTGGATTGGCTGCTTGGAGCATTGTGCCCATCGCTCCGTCGGCAATGACGACTCGGTTGGCAAGGGCTAAACGCAAGGAGCTCGGAGATTTTGATTTCAACGCGCTCATTGCCATGAGTTTATCGTAGGCTCTCGACATGTTCATTTCTGAACCAACCTTCGCTCTTCGTGAGCCGGTGATGATCGCTGCTTTTGAGGGTTGGAATGATGCCGGTGAATCCGCGACCGGAGCCATTACTCATTTGCTCACAGTATGGAGCCACCAGCAGTTGGCATCTCTTGATCCTGAGGAATATTACGATTTTCAAGTAAATCGCCCGACAATAAAAGTAGATGAGAAAATCGTAAGGGAAATAATCTGGCCCAACACGATTGTTTATGCTGTCTCCACTCCTCATCTCTCTCACGATTTTTTGATTGTGAAAGGGATTGAACCATCGATGCGTTGGAGACGTTTTGCTGACGAAGTTCTCGATCTAGCCGATGATTACGAAGTTTCACTTCTGATCACCATGGGAGCGCTCTTGGCAGACACTCCACACTCTCGTCCAATAAGTGTTACTGGAAGCGGTTCACATCCAGATGTTGCCGAACGTTTAGGAGTCGAAATCTCTCGATATGAAGGCCCGACTGGGATCATCGGTGTACTGCAAGATGCTGCGAATCGTCGAGAACTTGATGCGGTCTCGTTATGGGCCGCAGTTCCTCATTATGTTTCAACTCCGCCATCTCCCAAAGCATCCTTGGCATTAGTTAATGCTTTGGAAGATTTTCTAGAAATAAGCATTGCTCAAGGTGACTTACCGGATCGCGCTTTGTCGTGGGAGAAGCAAGTTGATCAAATGGCTGCAGAAGATTCAGAAGTGGGAGATTACGTTAAACAGCTCGAGAGCTCGAAAGATTCCAGTGATATCCCTGAGATGTCGGGCGAAATCTTGGCTCGCGAAGTTGAACGATTCTTGCGACGTAATCCAGAAGTCTAAAGCGCCAAACCTAAATACGTATCAAGGGCTCGAGACATCTCCCCTGGAAACCCACCAGTAACACCTTTCTTCGTTTCCTGACACCACTGATGCAAGAGGGCAAAAACTTTAGGCGTATCGAGATTATCTGCTAACGCATCAACTATGTCTTGTATGACTATTTTTGTGGGCGCAACATCGGTACGAGATAAACATTCAAGCACATCAGCAATCAAAATCTCAGCGTTGTGGAGCATCTCTGCACTCCACATCCGATCTTGTTGGTAATGATTAATCATCAGCGCTAGTCGAATCGCCATCGGGTCTACCCCATCCCGGATAAGTTGTGAAACAAATACGAGATTTCCTCGACTCTTGCTCATCTTTTCGCCATCTAAACCAATCATCCCGGCGTGAACATATGTTTTAGCAAATGATTGAAGTGTGAGAGATTCGGATTGCATAGCCGTCATGTAATGGTGAGGGAAGATCAGGTCTGATCCGCCACCCTGGATAGTTATGGAACTGCCTTTTGAATGAAAAGTAGAATCAAGATTCTCCAAAGCGATTGCGACACATTCCACATGCCAACCTGGTCGGCCAGCACCAAAGGGCGCGGGCCATGATGGCTCTCCTTGTCGCGCCGCTCTCCACAGAAGTGGATCGAGAGGATGTTTTTTTCCAACGCGTTCAGGATCTCCCCCACGTTCTTTAAAGATTTTGATGGCTTCTTCCATTGGAATTGGAAGCGCAACAAAAGCGCGTTCAACGTGGCGAAGTTCAAGGTAAATATCACCATCGATGTCATACGTCGCACCGCTTTCGATATGTTTCGAAACCAAATAGACGATATCTGACATAGATTCCACGACGCCCTTGAATCGTTGAGGAGGCATCACGCGAAGCGCTGACATGTCCCCTGTGAAGAGATCAATCTGTGAATGCGCCAACTCTTTCCAATCGTGAGCATCGCGTTCGGCACGCTCTAGAAGTGGGTCGTCAATATCGGTGACATTTTCAATAAACCATGTTGGTGTTCCGCTGGCAAGTAGGAAGCGATTGATGAGATCAAAGGCGATATATGTCGCCGCATGACCCAGATGCGTGGCATCGTATGGTGTTATTCCGCATACATACATAGAGACGCGATTGTCACTAACAGCACTCTCTTTATTGGCGTAAGAATCGAAGAGCGAGAGAGTGGGATGAATTATCCCCGCCGGTGCCGGCGGTTGATGCATGGAGGGCCAACTACGCACTCGCCGATGGTACTTCTTTCACCTTAGACCGGTGGCCATGGAACTGCAGGCCATTCATCTGATGGAGTCGGAAAACCTTCTAACTCAAGTTGCTTGATTCTTTCCATTATTGCGGCGATTTCCTTGCGGGACAACAATGAATGAAACTCGGTGCTATTTTCAATGTAGTTCGCAACGAGTGAGAGTTGAGCACGCTCTGATTCAGTCAGCGCTTCGCCCGCAAACTGCCAGATTACTGTTCGAAGTTTAAAGTCTTCATGAAAGGTAACTCCATGGTCGCAGCCAAAAACTTGGTCCCGCGTGATGGGAAGGAGATGGCCAAATTTACGATCCGTGTTATTCACGATGATATCAAAGAGCGCGATATTTCGGATTGATTTTTCGTCACTTTGACCGAGTTCGATGAAATCTATTGATTCGTTAATCTCGATCCATTGTTGCACCGCCCCAAAACCAAATGGTCCATCTCTCAGTACGGTTGTTGGAACGCAATTGAAACTTCCCGCTTGACTCACGAGATAGCTTGCGACTTCCCTCTGCGCCAAATTCCCGTCCGGAAAATCCCACAATGGCCGCTCTCCTGCAACGGGCTTGTACACAATCGCAAAATCATCCTTACCTTCCGTTGAGATGTGACCGAAGAGCGTTGCATTAGAGGCATCAACTAATCGTCCCTCAATTTTGATCTGCCCAAGCAGTAACTCTTCAGGGTCTCTCAACACTGTGGGTCTACTAATTTGCTCGCGGACAAATGTGGCCATCAATATTTATCGGACCACCACAGAACATGCATGGTTGGCGACCTGCTTTGATGACCGACATCGCACGATTGATGAAACTTCGCACTTGAGAAGGCGTGAGAGTTATGCGAACAATGGGCGGAGCATTATCTGATTCGTCTCCAACAATCTCCTCGAAGATCTCCTCTGAAGCATCGCCGGTTATGGCTTGTCCTTCGAAGCGAATTAACTGTGAATCAAATTGCCATGTAATTGCCATGACACCCAGCGCGAACTCAGATTCAATTGGTGACTCTAAAGGTTGAACATCTTTGATGGCCGCGCCTTGGGCGCTTCTAGCATCCTTGAGAATCTCCGCGAATCGATCCGTTAACGCCTGTGCTTGAGCTTTCTCCAGAGCAAAAGTGAAGTTCTGTCCTGCTTTTTTCGCCTGTATGTAGAACGCTCGCTCACCCGGTTGGCCAACTGTTCCAAGAACAAACCTTTCAACAGCATCTAAGTTGTATATCCTTCTAGACACCTGAGCCACCTCCCAAAACTCTGCGTCGCGAGAGATGTCGCTTGCGTCGGGCGCGATTCTTTACAGTGACCATACGAACATTGGATCTGACGACCAGCCGGCTTTTCTGCTCCCATTGAACTTCAGAAAGGGAGCAAGTATCGATAACGAAATTTTGAAAATTATCTAGCTCTCCCCCGTTGGAAATCTGGAGCGCAATCTTTATCACATCACCATGAGTAACAACGAGAATTATTTCTTTTGGATGTTTCTTTGCCAGAGTAGATAAACCGCGCTCAATTCTTCGAGCTGCGCTGGCAAAGCTCTCACCTTGTGGAAAAGTGAAAGTACTCGGCGATTTCTGAATCGATTTCCAGGATCTTTCTCGTCTTAGTTCCTTCAACGCACGACCGCTCCAAGTACCGTAATTCATCTCAATAAATGCTCTGTCAATAAATATCCGCTTTCTTCTCGCAGTTGCGATGTCAGAAACCGTTTCCAAACAACGGTCCATTGGGCTACTGACGATTCGATCGATCTTCTGATCCGCAAGAGCGCGAAGTAGTTGCGTACTCTGGCGTTTACCGATTGCGGATAAAGAAATGCCAGGAATTTGACCGGCGAGAATGCCCGAATCATTTGCTGTGGAGTGAGCATGACGAAGAAGTAGGAAGGTCGTCATGTTCGTAGGTTATGACATAGTGAGAGTTGATGTGGTTCTTCAATGTGGACTGCTAGGGTCTTTTCATGGAACGGCGCCAGCTAGGTAGATCAGGCGTTCGCCTATCCCGCATCGGTCTGGGCACTATGACCTGGGGGCGCGATACCGACGAACACGAAGCTGCAGAACAACTCCGATTTTTCCTTGATGCCGGGGGCAATTTCATCGATACGGCGGCTGTCTATGGGGATGGCGATTCCGAACGAGTGCTTGGCGGACTCCTTGGAGCGCTGATTCCGCGCGACGAAGTCGTGCTTGCAACCAAAGCTGGAATTAGTTTTAAGACTGGCGAGCGAAAAGTTGATAACTCTCGCACTTCGCTGATTGCTGATCTAGATCGTTCATTAACTCGATTAGGTACAGATTTCGTTGATCTCTGGCAAATCCATACCTGGGATGAAAAAACTCCGTTGGATGAAACTCTTGGCGCTATGGATTACGCGCTCAGCTCCGGAAAAGCGCGACATGTGGGAATCTCGAATTTTTCTGGCTGGCAATTAGCTCGAAGCGTAACCCTTCAAAATCCCCTCTTCGGAAAAGCGCCCATAGTCAGCACTCAGAATGAATATTCACTACTCAATCGACGAGTGGAGCGAGAAGTTATCCCCGCTTGTAGTGAATTAGACGTTGGATTTCTTGCCTGGTCGCCGCTTGGTCGCGGTGTACTCACCGGAAAATATCGCAGCGGAATTCCTTCAGATTCTCGCGGCGCAACTCCGCACTTCTCGGCTTTCATAGATCCTTATCTCACCGAGAAATCCGAACGAATAGTGGAAGCAGTGATGGTCGCAGCCGATGGTTTAGGTCTTTCTCCACTAGAAATTTCACTTTCCTGGGTCCGTGATTGTCCTGGGGTTACGTCAGCGATTATTGGAGCGCGTACTGGCGCCCAGCTTCGTGGCGCCCTCAGTGTTGAATCAGTAACTCTTCCGATACCAGTACGCGAAGCACTGAATGACGTTTCAGCAGATTGATGGTGTTAAGAATTAGCTAGAAAGTGCTGGAGTGATCGCGCGCCAAAAGTTAATGAATCGACTGGAACTCGTTCATCCACTCCATGGAAGAGGGCAAGAAAATCAAGTTCCGGTGGCAATTTCAGTGGACTAAATCCATAACCTGCTAGCCCTAATTTGGCTAGCGCTTTATTGTCAGTTCCTCCACTCATTACGTAAGGAACCGGAATTCCCTCGGGATCTTCAGCAATGATGGCCTCTATCATGCGATCAACAAGCGGACCTGAAAAATCAACTTCGAGCGGAATATCTGAAACCAAACTCTCTACCGTTACATGATCACCTGCTAATTGCTTTACGGTGTCAATCAATTCTTTCTCGTATCCAGGAAGGGTGCGACCATCGACGACCGCACTGGCAGTCTGTGGAATAACGTTTGCTTTGTAACCGGCCTCAAGCATTGAAGGATTGGCTGAATTATTGAGGGTGGCACCCAGCATTCGAGAAATAGAACCTAGCTCTTCTAAGACTGGAGATAAATCACTTGCATCATATTTTTTACCAGTTAGTTCAGCAACCTTTTTGAGGAAAGCCTCATTGGTCTTGGTAATTCTTTGCGGCCATACATAATTTCCAATGCGAGAAACTGCCTCTGCCAAACGCGTGACTGCGTTTTCCCGATTCACCATAGAGCCGTGACCTGCTAGTCCCTTGGCGGTGAGCTTCATCCATTCAATGCCCTTTTCGGCAGTTTCAATTAAATAGATACGTTTTCCAGAATTTAAAGTAAGTGAGAAGCCACCCACTTCTGAGACAGCTTCGGAACATCCTGCAAAAACTTCTGGATGTTTTTCTGCCATCCAGCGAGAACCAAATATTCCACCCGCTTCTTCATCAGCGAAGAAGATGACGACCATGGATCGACGCGGTTTAAATCCGTGACGCGCCCACAAGCGAAAGACGCCAAGAATCATTGCATCCATATTTTTCATGTCTACCGCGCCGCGTCCCCAGATACATCCATCCTTGATTACTCCTGAGAATGGATCCACGCTCCAATCTTCGGCATTTGCTGGAACTACATCGAGATGTCCATGAACAACGAGGCCGGGTAACGAAGCATCAGAACCTTGAATCCGAGCGACAACGGACGTTCTTTTAGGAGCGCTCTCATAGAACTTTGTTGAAATGCCAACTTCATTGAGCTTCGCGGCGACATAGTGGGCAACAGCTTCTTCATCTCCCTTGCCTTCTCCAAAATTCACGCTAGGGATTCGGATCAATTCTTGACAGAGAGTGATCACATCGCGTTCAAGTTCTTCGCGGAGAGCAGGGGTAAGTTCCATGGGCTAAAGTATGCCCTCTCATTGTCCGGGTGGCGGAATTGGCAGACGCGCTAGCTTGAGGTGTTAGTTCTCGAAAGGGATTAGGGGTTCAAGTCCCCTCTCGGACACATTTTATAGATACGCTCCCGCCGTGGCTGCGAACTCAAATCAAACTCCACTCGATCGAGCGCTATCCCTCATCGCAGATGTTCCTGATTACCCCAAACCCGGGATTCTTTTTAAAGACATAACGCCTTTACTGGCTGATGGACCTGGATTCGGCGTAGTAATAGATGAGTTCGCGCGTTCCATTCGGAGTCTCAATCGTGGCATTGATGCAATCGTTGGTATCGAAAGCAGAGGCTTCATTCTCGGAGGGGCAATTGCGAAAGCTCTAGAAATTGGTTTTGTGACGGTCCGCAAACCTGGAAAACTGCCCCGCGATGTTTACCGAAAAGAGTATGCGCTGGAATATGGTTTTGATGCACTTGAACTTCATAAGGATCTACTAAGTAAGGACGATAACGTGATTATCGTAGATGACGTCCTTGCCACGGGAGGGACGGCGCTGGCCTGCCATGATCTCGTTGATATTACGGGTGCAAAAGTCGTGGCGCATTTATTCATGCTCGAAATAGAATTTTTGAAGGGCCGTTCAGTAATCAGCGAACAACATCCTGAAGTGTCCATTATCTCGTTATTGAAAGCATAGATAAAGAGAAGTTATGGCGGAATTGATTTATTACTGCGGCACGATGGATAGCGGAAAATCAACCCTTGCACTTCAAACGGCCCATAACCACGATAGTCGCGGCAGAGCAGGAATTCTCTTTACCAATCGAGATCGAGCCGGTTCGGGGAAAATTTCGTCGCGATTGGGATTAACTTCTGAAGCCTTGGAAGTAACAGAAGAGATGGATTTACATAAATTCATTGTTGATCAATTATCTGCTGGGAAGAGAATTGACTATGTGATCTGCGATGAGGCTCAGTTTTATGCTCCGATTCAAATAGAGCAACTGGCTCGAATCGCCGACGGTTTAGGTATTGATGTTTATGCCTTTGGCATTCTGACTGATTTTAGAACGAAGCTTTTTCCTGGCTCTGCTCGCCTGGTTGAATTATCTGATCGAGTTCACACGCTGCAGGTTGAAGCTCTCTGCTGGTGCGGTGAACGTGCTACCCATAACGCGCGAACTGTTGGTGGATCGATGGTTACCGAAGGCGAACAGGTTGTTGTTGGCGATACCAATGCTTCTAACGAGATCGCGTATGAAGTGTTATGCCGACGTCACCACATGAGAAAAGTTACTGCGCGGAATTCAGGTGCAGCGCACCAGTCAATCGATCCGCTGCCCTTCAACTAAGAACAATCTTTTGCTGAGTTGCCCATAAACCTCTTTAATACAGCCATGACTCTTACTCGTGGATATGCAGCGCTAGAAGCGAAAGCAGCTTTGGTTCCTTATGAATTTCAACGCAGAGATCTCGGTCCCCACGATGTAGGTTTCACAATTGAATACTCGGGAATCTGTCATTCCGACATTCACCAAGCTCGTGAAGAGTGGGGTGCGGCCCTCTTCCCCATGGTTCCAGGCCATGAGATCGCCGGACGAGTCACACATATTGGAAGTAAAGTTTCGAAATTCAATGTAGGTGATCGCATCGGCGTTGGAGTTTTCATTGACTCGTGTCGCACGTGCGCCAACTGCCTCAAAGGTCTGCAACAGTATTGCTTGGAAGGGATGACCGGAACTTACAACGGATATGAGAGAAATTCGCAGACCATTGCCTTTGGCGGGTATTCAAATTATTTCGTAATCGAAGAAACTTATGCTGTACACATTCCCGAGAATCTAGATCTCGCAGGAGTTGCACCTTTACTGTGCGCCGGCATCACTCTCTATTCGCCCATAAAGCATTGGAAAGTAGGGCCTGGTTCAAAGGTGGCGGTGATGGGACTTGGCGGATTGGGTCATATGGGCGTTAAATTCGCAGTTGCCATGGGCGCAGAAGTAACTGTGCTTTCGCATAGTGCAACCAAGGAAACCGATGCCCGAACTATGGGAGCGCATCATTTCGTTCTAACGAAGAGCGAAGAATGGAATAAGCCACTATTCAAGAAATTCGACTTGATTTTAAATACGGTTTCAGCTGACATTGATCTAGATCCATATCTCACTACTCTCGCAACCGATGGGACGCTAGTAATTATTGGCCTTCCTGGTAAACCTTACGCAATTAACGCTGGCACCATGCTGAACGGTCGTAGATCGATTGCGGGCTCGATGATCGGCGGTATGCCCGAACTTCAAGAAATGCTTGATTTTTGTGGAGTCCACAACATTGTCAGCGATGTGGAGATAATTGATCCGTCTTACATCAACCAAGCTTACGAACGTACTGTTGCCAGCGATGTTAAGTTTCGCTTCGTCATTGACGCGAAGAAGTTCTAAAGTCTCCTAGAGAGAGCGCGCTGCAAGTGCAAGCAAAGGCGCTAGCGCCAGAGCGGGCAAGAGATTGCCGATAGCGATTGATTTTATATTGAGAAGTTTGAGACCAATTCCCAGAAGCAATATTCCACCTGTCGCAGTCATGGCGCTAACTTGATAGTCCGTAAGGATTGACCCTAGGAGAAAACCGGCAGCGGTCCAAAGGCCTTGGTAGATACCTACAGGCAGTGCCGAGAGCGCGACTCCCCATCCAAAAGCCGCAGCAAATGCAAGTGCCGCAAAGAAATCAAGTGAACTTTTTAGGGTTAATTGATCGATGCCAGTTTCCATGCCGTCACTGATACTTCCGAGAATTGCCAATGGCCCAATAACGAAAATCAATGATGCTGTGACAAAGCCTTCAACGAAGGGTGATTCTCCCCCTTTATCGAATGTGGCCTTCAAGTTAACGCCCCAACGGTCTAAGCGCTCTTCAATGTTGAGGATCGAACCGATAATGCCACCAAGTAATAATGATGCCAGGACGATAAGAATAGGAGAGCCATCTGGGAGTTGTTCGATGAGATCCTGATTCCACATCGCAGAGATAGCGCTAGCCGCCCCAATCAGAGTGATCGCACCAAGAATATCAGTCATCAACGTGCGAATCTTCTCTGGGATTCTGTTCCCCATAACAACGCCAATCGCCGAACCAAGAATTATTGCTATGACGTTAATAAGGGTCCCAACTCCAACAAACATGAAAGAAGTGTAGGTCATGTATGGTGTAGCGTTCTGAAGTGAAAGATTTCCTTGCGCGATTAAGGCCACATCGAACCGTCCCAAATACTCCGTGGACCGCGCATCATCGATGGGATCTCAATTGGCAACGGATCTCAATTTTGAGTTTTGGTCTTTTTATCTTCGGTATTGGTGACAGTCTCTTGATAGTTTCTGGTTTAGGGAATGCCCCTTGGTCAGTTCTAGCTCAAGGAATATCAACGCGAACTCCGCTATCTGTCGGTGAATCAACATTTGTGGTGAGCGCTCTCGTTCTGGCCTTGTGGATCCCACTAAAAGAAAAACCAGGCTTCGGCACATTGGCTAACATTCTGATAATTGCCTCAGCAATCGATATTGGAATTCATTTTGTGCCCCATCCAGAAAACTTTTTCATCCAATTGAGTTACATCGTCTCTGGGATCTTGTCGGTGGGAATTGGCTCTGCTTTATACATCACCTGTGGTCTGGGCCCCGGCCCGCGCGACGGCTGGATGACAGCAATCCATTTCCGAACCGGGTGGCCCGTCGGCCGAGTACGTCTTGGAATTGAGATCTCTGTTCTCATTCTCGGAATACTCCTGGGAGGGACCGCAGGGCTTGGAACTGCGCTTTTCGCGCTCTTTATCGGCTATTCGGTAGCCAGCGCCTTTGGTGTCGTTGCCCGACTTACTGCTAAGTAACCAATAAGTTTCTGCCATTCCCCTCAGCCTGTGGACTGACTCCACTCGGTGTCGCAACCACCACCGTAAAAAAATTAGCGCCATCCTGCTTTTTTGGGATGAAAGGAAGAGCATGCTCGACTCGTATTTCAAAATCTCTCAACGCGGATCCTCTGTAGCACAAGAGATTCGTGGCGGCGTTGTCACCTTCTTCACGATGGCTTACATCGTCGCACTTAATCCACTCATCATTGGTCTTGCAAAGGACGGCGATGGGAAATTCCTCGGTGGCGGAGATGCCCCGAACCTCGCTCTGATCGCAGCCGCAACCGCTCTCGTAGCGGGCGTGCTCTCGATTCTTATGGGCGTTGTCGCAAACTTCCCATTGGCTCTTGCAACCGGTCTCGGCCTCAACACATTTGTTGCTGTCGGCATCGCCTCCAAGATGACATGGGCTGATGCGATGGGACTAGTAGTCCTTGAAGGCATCATCATCACTATCTTGGTGCTCACAGGTTTCAGAACTGCGGTATTCCGCGCTGTTCCAACCCAACTCAAGATCGCTATCTCCGTCGGTATCGGACTCTTCATCGCTCTGATTGGTCTTGTCGATGCAGGTTTCGTTCGTCGCACCGGTTCGGGTCCAGTCCCCGTAACACTTGGAAATAATGGCGAACTAGTTGGTTGGCCAATCATCGTCTTTGCTTTTGGTCTTTTCCTGACCATCGGTTTGATGGTTCGTAAAATCAAAGCTGCTCTCCTCATCGGAATTGTGATTTCAACTGCCCTTGCGGTTGTCATCGAAAGTTCGTTCAAGATCGGACCTAATTTCGATGGCACTAATGTCAATCCAAAGGGATGGGGCTTAAATGTTCCTGCGATCCCAGATCAAGTTGTGGCAACTCCTGACTTCGGTCTCCTCGGTTCCTTCAATCTTTTCGGATCCTTTGATCGCGTACCTTTGATTACCGCTCTTCTTCTTGTTTTCACACTTCTCTTAGCGGACTTCTTCGACACTATGGGAACAATGACAGCAATTGGACAAGAAGCTGGTCTCAATGACAAAGACGGTACTCCACCCAATGCAGATCGAATCCTTCTCGTAGATTCGATTGCTGCAGCTGCTGGTGGCGCTGCCGGTATTTCTTCAAACACTTCCTATATTGAATCAGCTTCAGGTGTGGGCGAAGGTGCAAGAACTGGTTTAGCGTCAGTCGTAACTGGCGTTCTATTCCTCCTTACAACTTTCCTTGCTCCGCTTGTTGCAATCATTCCTTACGAAGCTGCAACTCCTGCACTCATCATCGTTGGATTCTTGATGATGACGCAGATCAAGTCCATTGATTGGGAAGACTATGGAATCGCAATTCCAGCGTTCTTGACGATTATCCTTATGCCATTCACCTACAACATTTCTGTAGGCATTGGTGCAGGATTTGTTTCGTACGTTGTCATCCGGTTCCTCCAAGGCCGCAGCAAAGATGTTCATCCTTTGCTACTTCTTGTTGCTGGTCTATTCATGATTTACTTCTTGAATAGTCCCATCAATGCTTGGATTGGCTAAAGCCAAAGAACTATTGAAACGGCCCAGAGAAATCTGGGCCGTTTTTTTTACCAGATTATTCTCGGTAGTCCGCTCGCTTCAAGGATGGCATTAACTGTAGAAAATGGTTTTGAACCTAGAAATCCGCGATGTGCTGATAATGGACTCGGATGAACCCCTTCTACACATCTGTCTGCTTTGAATAACGAGGCTAACTCTCGAGCTGAATTGCCCCACATCAAACCCACAGCGCCTTTCTCGGCACAATGCCGAACGATAGTTTCTGTGACAGTTTGCCAGCCTAGATGAGAGTGAGAGGCGCTATCGCCAGCGGTGACTGTTAGAACTCGATTGAGAAGTAAAACGCCTTGGGAGCTCCACTTTGTTAGATCGCCATCTGCAGTTGTGGTTGCTCCAATATCGGTGATGATTTCCTTCTGAATATTCATCAGAGATCCGGGCAAGCCCGATGTACGAGGCGTGACCGAAAATGCAAGTCCTACAGCGTCAGAAATATTTGGGTATGGATCTTGGCCAACAATAACTACTTTCACTTCTTCGGGAGGAATTGAAAGAGCTCGAAAGACACTCTTTCGGTCAGGAAGAATTCGCTCTCCAGAGTCTGCGCGACGCTGGAGTTCAGCGCCAATGTCGTTGATGAGAGTTTCATGGGGACGAAGAATCTCTCTCCACTCCTGCGGGATAAGCGAGTAGAGCATTAATCTGAAGCGGACGCGAAATATCTACGGCCATTGAAGGATAGAGACATTGTGACTCCAAAAACTTCTGAGATTGCCTCTTCGGTTAACACGTCGCCTATAAAACCGGCACGATGAATCATGCCGTCTTTCAGCAATAAAGCGTGTGTTGTGCCAGCAGGTATTTCTTCGATGTGATGTGTAACAATGATTGTGGCAGGAGCTTTCTCGTCGCTTGTATAGGTCGTTATGCGTTGCAAAATATCTTCCCGACCACCTAGGTCTAGTCCAGCCGCAGGCTCGTCGAGCAATAGCACTTCAGGATCGGCCATCAGCGCTCGAGATATCTGAACTCTCTTCTTTTCGCCTTCGCTTAAAGTTCCAAATAAGCGCTCCCCTAACTCGCGAACTCCAAACGTTGTAAGCAGAGCTTTTGCGCGGGATTCATCCCACAAGTCATATTCTTCAATCCACCGACCAGCGATTGCATAAGCAGAAGTGAGAACTACATCAATCACTTTCTCATCGCCTGGAAGTAAATCCATCATTGCACTTGAAGTGAAGCCAATTCGCGGACGTAGTTCAAAGACATCGACAGCTCCCAATTTCTCACCCAGGATTCGAACTTCACCGCGTGTTGGGTGAATCAATGCCGAGAGCAGTTGCAGCATTGTGGTTTTCCCGGCTCCATTGGGACCCAAAATCACCCATCGTTCTCCCGTGGAAACGCTCCAATTTATTGGACCGAGAATCGTTCTTCCATCGCGAACAACTTCGACCTCGGAGAGAACTAATAGTGGATCCATAGGGCATCAAGATACCTCGTGACTGCCGCAGCACAGGTGAAGCTGGGTTGGGTAAACTTCCGAAGTGTCTACCATCAAAGCGCAAGCGATTCTGCTTATCAGCGGTCCTGGGATGCAATCTCAACTCGACGAAGTGAAGGCGACAATCACCAGTGCTCTAAAACCTTTTGCTCTCTCGATAAGGGAAAATCAAAGTATCTGCTTAGGCGGAAGAATCATCGTGGCATCTTTGATTGACTGTGATCCGGCACATCTTTCTGCAATCGAGCAAGATCTTAAGTTGGCACTTCACGGTTCTAATTGCGATGTAGCTACTGAATTGATATAGCAAAAGTAATGACGTACCGTCTAATTCTTTTCGATGTAGATTCAACTCTTATAGAACAAGAAGTCATTGATCTTCTCGCTGCCAAAACCCCTCATGGAGATACTGTGAGTGAAATAACCCGACGAGCGATGGCAGGAGAGATTGATTTCGATCAAGCGCTTATTGAGCGCGTAGCTTTGTTGAAAGATCTTCCAGAATCTTTATTGCTAGAGGTCTTGACTGACATTACTTTTTCACGTGGAGCCTTTGCACTTATTTCACGGCTAAGAGAACGAAATTTTAAGGTGGGCGCTGTCTCGGGTGGATTTATCAACGTTCTCGAACCACTTTTTCATAATCTCGATCTTGATTTTCTACAGGCTAATAAGTTAGAGATTCGCAATTCTCGATTGACCGGAAAAGTTGAAGGCCCCATTGTGAACCGTGAAATGAAGCGCACTGCGCTGCTTCAGTTCGCACACGATTGTGGCATCGTTCTTGAAGAGACCATAGCCGTGGGCGATGGCGCGAATGATCTTCTTATGATTCAAGCCGCGGGTTTAGGCGTGAGCTATTTAGGTAAGCCCATACTTAATCAGGCAGCTGATGTAGTTTTGAGTGAGCCTGGGCTTGATGCCCTCTTGGCATATCTCTAATCCTTCACAATCTGCACGAGTGAATGTCAGTAACCAGAATCCCCCGCGCGCCAACTTCCCACAGTTGATCCATGACGGCATGGACATCATTTCTCTTAACCATAGCTCGAACAGCAACCCATTCCGGCTTCTGTAAAGGCGAAATCGTTGGCGACTCTAAACCCGGAGTCAATTCGCACGCCTTCTCTAATGAGGATTTTGGGACGTCATAATCAACGAGAACGTACTGACGAGCGATAACCACGCCGTTTATGCGTCTGATCAACGTCTCGATTTTGGAATCTCGAATTGATCCCCGACGTTCAATCAAAATTGCTTCGCTGGTCAGAATCGGATCTCCAAAAACTTCAAGTCCTGCTTGCTTGAGAGTACCGCCGGTTGAGACAACATCAGCGATTACATCAGCAACACCTAAACGAATTGCACTTTCGACTGCGCCATCTAAGCCAACGATTGTGGCGTTGATCCTCTTGCTTTCAAGAAAACTTCTTACCAATGTGGGATAGGCCGTTGCAATACGCGAGCCCGAAAGTTCTGATCGGCCAGGAACCGAGGCAAATCTGAAAGTGCTCTTACCGAAGTCGAGGCCTAAAATCTCGCTTGCATCGGCGTTCGAATCTTCAAGCAGATCACGTCCGGTTATACCTATCGCAAGCTCACCAGAACCTACGTATGTGGCAATATCTCGAGGTCGTAGATAATAGAACTCAACACCATTGTCGGGATCGATAAATGCTAAATCTCTGACATCATTGCGTTGCCGATAACCTGCTTCTTTGAGAATCTGACTGGCAGACTCGGCTAACGAACCCTTATTTGGTAACGCAACTTTAAGCGGTTGTGTGTTTGTCATATCTGCTTTAAAGCCTCTCGTTGATATCGTCAATGGTGATGCCTCGGGCGATCATCAATACTTGTAGGTGATAAATCAATTGGCTGATCTCCAGAGCCAGCTCGTCACGATCTTCATGCTCTGCCGCCATCCAAACTTCAGCAGCCTCTTCAACTATCTTTTTGCCTATAGCATGAACGCCAGAATCAAGTTCAGCAATCGTGGATGAACCTTGTGGGCGAGATTTCGCAATCTGATTCAACTCGTTCCATAAGGCTTCAAAACTTTTGGCAGGCATAAACCTTCTCTCTCATTTGTATCGACGTATTTTAGTTGAGATGGATTAACGGATGTCGGACATTTTCAGCTCAGCGCTGCCCGCAGAGATCGAATCATTGCGGCAGGATCTTCGGCCTTGTAGACAGCCGAGCCCGCAACGAAAGTATCCGCTCCCGCATCAAAAGCTCTACGAATTGTTGTGAGCGAGATACCGCCATCAACTTGTAGCCACGCGTCGGATAGTCCTTTCTGCTGTAACCAGCGGCGCGCAGTTTGTATCTTAGGCAACATCGAATCCATAAACGATTGACCACCGAATCCGGGTTCGACAGTCATTACTAACAACATATCAATCTCCGTCAGCAATTCTTCAACCGCTTCGATTGGAGTATTTGGTTTTATCGCCAATCCAGCCCGCACTTTGCGAGCACGAATTGATCTCAGAGTTGCGATTGGATCCGAACAAGCCTCTAAGTGGACAGTAATGCTTGCGGTGTTAGTGGTGACGAAACTTGTGGCCTTTTCGTCCGCATGTGAAATCATGAGATGGACGTCAACCGGCAACGAGGAAAGTTGAATGATCTCCAAAGAACGCTCTAGATCAAATGTAAAATTTGGAACAAAGACGTTATCCATAACATCTAAATGCAATAGATCAGAAACTTCCGAAACTTTCCATATTTCGTTTGGAAGATTATCGAAATTCGCATTGAGAATGCTGGGGCAGATTCGGATCATTCTCTATCGCTCCCTTGTTTCTTCAGCATCGACAAGAACATAGAATCACAATCATCTCTATGAGTCCAGAGTTGCAGTTCGCCATCAGGATTGGTACGTAGATCTCGCACTGGAATTCGCTTGAAATGTGGATGACGCTTCAGAAAAGCACGAATTTGGAAAGTAGTTTCTGCCTGATGAGACGAACACGTTACATAGGCAATAATGCCTTCGTTATTCAAAATCGTCGCCGCAGCATCAAGGAGTTCACTTTGAAGCTTAGTGAGACTCCGAAGATCTTGAACGGTGCGACGCCAACGTACTTCAGGACGGCGACGAAGCGCTCCGATTCCAGTACATGGAACGTCCAGCAAGATTCGATCGAAACTACCAAGCTCAACTGGAAAATGGCGAGCGTCGAAATTAACAACCTCAGACGGTCCGACTACTTGCTTCACTAGTAACGATCGCTCTTGAGAAATTTCATTTGCGATGAACTCCCCGCCACGCATTTGTATGACCGATGCTAAATATGCAGCTTTCCCGCCTGGACCTGCACACATATCAAGCCAACGAAGATCAGATTCAAATGTATCGAGAAATTTTTCTACCACTAGCTGTGAGCCACGATCTTGAACTCCAGCTCTTCGTTCTCGTATCGCTGGAATGGACCCTGGATCACCATGAGCGATAGCAGCTAATGAATTATCTCCATATGCCTGTGCCCCGTATTCAATGAGTTCGTCGACTGTTGATTTTCCGGGCCAAGCGATAAGTGTTGGCGCCGCAGGAATATTGTTGGCCCTGGCCAACGACTCAACTTCTTCGAAAGATTTCAGTGAATCCATATATGAACTTATAATCCAATCTGGATGCGAATTATTCAAGGCGATTGTAGATAACCGATCATTCGCAACCAAAGTATCTTTTGGAGCATCGTCAATGTTTCTTAAAATTGCGTTACAAAAACTTGCACTGCTTTGACCGACTACTCTCTTTGCTAACTCCACCGTTTCATAAATTGCCGCATGACTTGGAATTCTCATCTGATTTAGTTGGTGAACTCCTAAGCGAAGCACTATACGAACTTTTTCATCAATGTCAGAGAGTGATCGGGTGCTCGCTCTAGCAATAAGAGCGTCATAAAGCCCTTTCATTCGCAAAGTTCCATAAACAAGCTCCGATACGAGCGCACGATCTTCGATAGAAAGTTTGGATTGTGCCAACAACTTAGGCAATATCAAGTTGCTATATTTTCCATGGAGTTCGACCTCAGTTAAAGCCTCGAAAGCCAAGAGGCGTGAATCTGAAATGGCTCTCATTCAAAAGTTGCATTCTCAGATAATCGTGCGCCACGTAGCCAATCGCGTGCTGGCATCGCTTTCTTCCCTTCAGGTTTTACTTCAATCAGTTCTAAAGAACCAATTCCACATCCAACAATGACCCTTTCTCTTTGCATCAGAGCCCCGGGTGCAAGTTCATCCGATGAGCATCGTGAAGATAAAATCGAAATTCGTGACCCACCGATAAGACTCCACGCACGTGGCCACTGTGAAAAGGCTCGAACAGATCTTTCGATGTCGATGTTAGATTTCTTCCAATTGATGCGCCCATCCTCCTTAGAGATCTTTGGCGCAAATGTCACACCCTGCTTTGATTGCGGATACGGTTTCTTTCCAGCTTCAATGAGTGCAAGAGCCTCACGCAATGGTTCAACTGACAACACAGAGAGATCTTTGAGCAATTCTTCACTCCGTTCATCGCCTCGCATCTCATACGTTAAAGTTGAATAGATCGGACCGGTATCTAAACCTTCATCCAATTTAAAGACCGTTACTCCAGTAGATGAATCTCCGTGTTCTATTGATCGCTGAACCGGCGAGGCTCCCCTCCAACGTGGCAGGAGAGAAAAATGTATGTTGAGCCATCCATATTTTGGCTCAGAAAGTTCACCCTTACGAATTAATCGACCATAAGCCGCGGTAACCACGATTTCCGACCCTGTTTCTTGAATAACTTTTCTAATTTCTTCAGCCGAAACTGCCTTGAAAACTGGAATTTGAAGTGAGTTAGCAAGTTGAGCGAAAGTATTTTCAGCAATCTCGCGACCGCGACCTTGTGCAGCATCTGGAGCAGTCAAAACCCCCACAACTTTATGCTCCGAATTGAGAAGCCATTCAGTGATGGGTTGAGCAATAAGTGATGATGAAGCAATCAGAACTTTCATTAATCAAACACCGCAAGAGTTCAAAGGTTACGTCCGAAAGTTGAATGTGGTGAAACCTTAATCTCGGGATTCCATCCTTTTTCTTGCGATTCAAGGAACCACTCCGCCTGACGAATATCTTTCATTGCTTGCTTCCGAAGCTCTGGAGCTAAACGATCGATAAAAAGTATCCCATTGAGATGATCCGTTTCGTGTTGAAGCGCACGAGCCAGGAGTTCTGTGCCTTCGACCGTTATTGGTTCTCCATACATATTCCAACCTGTAGCTACTGCTTTCATCGCACGGGTTGTGTCATATGCCAGTTCTGGGAAAGATAGGCAACCTTCCTCACCTTCCTGCAATTCTTGACCCAACGAGAGAGTTGGATTAATTAAATGCCCAAATTCGTCATCAACATGCCAGACGAAAGCCCGCAGAGGTACTCCAATTTGTGGGGCTGCTAGACCTGCGCCCGGGGCATCAATCATGGTGTCGGTCAAATCTTGAATAAGAATTCGCAGTTCTTTATCAAAGTCAACTACTTCAACTGATGGCGTAGTCAAGACGGGATCGCCGAAGAAACGTATAGGTTGAATCGCCATGCCCTAAGTCTAACTTGAGAGCGCAATTCTTTGGGAATCAACCCTCAGAATCGGTATGGATTAATAGCTATCTTGAAGAGGTCCTTCTTATTGATTGATCGAAACTTTTGGAGCGCACGCAACGAAGCCACAACTTCCAGTTTTTCGTTCTTGTCGACCATCATCGAGACCTTTCGACTATTAATCGAGAGATTCGCGACGCTTGTTGGAAATTCTTTAAGTAGTTTACCTCGCAACGCTGCGAGTGAATCCGCTTTGCTTTCGATGACTATTAAGTCCTGAGCTGGAGGCAGATTAAGTGCAATTCTCTCTTCTATCTCGCGTTTAAGGAATCTAATTGGATCGCCAGCGATAATCGATTGCGATATAGCATGAGCGTTTAGAAGAGAGACGAAAATATCTCCACCCTTTTTGAGGTGTTGCAGCGTTGAAAACCAACGCTGTAGAACTTCTTCTTCTGCTCGAATGAAGGGACGACTAACAAGTTCTTCACCGTTGAGAAGAACGATCGCGCTGTAACCCCCTTCGATTCGCGGTTCCATCCCGGATGTCGCTACGACAATATTGGCGTCGTCATTCAACTCAAGGATAGGTTTTTCAGCCGTGCTAAGAAAAATCGCCCGATCTGAGAACGACCTTCCAAGCTCCTCAGCAAACCTCTCCGTTCCTGTTCTCAACATGACGTAATCCGTTGAAGCGCATTCATTGCATATCCACTTCTCTTTTTGTGCAGAACAGAAAGTGCAAGTGAAGGTGTTCCTCTGAGTGATGGTTATGCGACCCCCACATTCACAGCGAGCAACGTCTCTGCACCGCCGACAGACAAAAAGGTTACTAAACCCTTTCTCGGCTACACTGACAAGAACTGAACCAGTCCCCAATCCGCGGCGAACGATGTCGATGTAGTTTCTTGGCGCGCAACTCACACGCGGTCGATAAATAAATCCTGCAAACAATTTTTTCGATAAGAGTGATACAGAACCTTGATGAATATCATGCATCAATTCAGAGGATGGTGAGGGCGACACAAAATAGAGTTGAGCTTTCTCTATTGAATTGCGGAGTTTCGCTATTTCTCTAATCGACCAATACGGAGCTTTCTGTTCATACATGTGTTCGCTGCCTTCGTTGATAACCACAATCTCACTTATTGCAGTCATTGGAGCGAAGATGGCACTTCTAGTCCCGAGCACTAAAGCTGTTTTCCCTTCTGAAATCTGCTCATAGGCGCTCCTACGTTGTGATTGTGAGAGATGGGATCCGAATTCTGCAAAATCAATATTTTCTAATCTCAACCTAGTTGAAATTCTCTCAACATCTCTGTAAGTCGGGACGATACAGATTCGTCGGACTGATGAATTGCGAAGTACGCGTTGGACAAGTAACTCTTCGACGCTCTCGCCAATCTGACTGACAACCACGTCAACCTTCTCATTGTTGGAGAAACTCTCGGACTCTTTCACCATATTGATTTGTGAACTAGCTTTCGACAATGGAGGTAAAAAAAACCTATAGATATCAAAGGGGGTGCAGACATATGCCCGGGTCATGACATATGCCAATTCTTGCAAGTTCTTAGGTATGACGTAGTTGCTGGCAAGACCTTGAACACTTTTTAATCCTGCACTTGTGATGGGCCCGACGCTTACGACAACACCTATTGTTTGTGTTGAATTAAATGGCACACAAACAACTGAGCCGGCGGCTATTCCTTGTAATTCCTCTGGCACTAGGTATGAGTATGGTTCGCTCAAATGATAGATCTTGGTATCTATTAAAACTTCTGCTTGCGCAACAGCGCTAACTGGATTTGAGGTTAATAACCTCTTACTCGCTCGTTGTTGACGCAACGACAGTGGCTTTGCAGTCGCCACGGCTAAAAATTAACCCTTTACTGCCGCAGCAAGTGCAGAAGCTCGATCTGTTTTCTCCCAAGTAAATTCTGGCAATTCACGACCAAAGTGACCATACGCGCTAGTTTTGGAGTAGATAGGTCGCAATAAATCAAGATCACGAATGATGGCTGCAGGTCGAAGATCAAAGACTCGAAGTACTGCATCCGAAATTTGCGAGACAGGAATCTTTTCGGTTCCAAAAGTCTCCACAAAAAGGCCAACGGGTTGCGCTTTACCTATGGCGTAAGCGACTTGAACCTCACAGCGATCCGCGAGGTTTGAGGCAACCACATTCTTTGCTACCCAGCGCATCGCGTAAGCAGCAGATCGATCTACTTTAGAAGGATCTTTTCCACTAAATGCACCGCCGCCATGGCGAGCCATTCCGCCGTAGGAATCCACAATGATTTTGCGGCCCGTAAGCCCTGCATCTCCCATAGGTCCGCCAATAACAAAACGTCCTGTGGGATTAACCAAGATCCGTACATTCTGCGCAGATAAATTAAAGCTTGCAATGACAGGTTCAATAACATGCTTGGTTATTTCTGGCGCAAGCTTCTTCTCAAGATCGATATCGGGAGCGTGTTGTGAAGATATAACCACCGTATCGAGAGCGACCGGTTTATCGCCGTCGTATTCAATAGTTACTTGAGTTTTACCATCTGGTCGCAAATACGACAGCGTTCCATTCTTGCGTTGACGTGACAATTCCTCGGCCAAACGATGAGCCATAGCGATCGGAAGTGGCATCAGCGTTGAGGTATCGCGCGTTGCGTAACCGAACATCAACCCCTGATCACCTGCGCCTTGTAGATCCAATGGGTCCGATGACTTAGAGAGACGCTCTTCGACAGCATGATCGACACCAACTGCAATGTCTTGGGATTGTTGGCCAATGGAGATCGAAACACCACAACTATTACCATCAAAGCCTTTGTCGGAACTGTCATAACCAATGTTGAGAACAGTCTCACGAACCAGGCCCATAACATCTGCATATCCATTAGTAGTCACTTCGCCAGCCACATGTACTTGACCTGTGGTGATGAGGGTTTCGCACGCAACGCGACTCTTAGGGTCTTGTGCGAGCAGTGAATCCAACACCGCATCAGAAATCGCATCTGCGATCTTATCTGGATGACCTTCGGTAACAGATTCGGAGGTAAATAGACGCTTAGCCATGGAGTTCCAATCTCTTAGCTACTTCTTTGACAATTTCTTGAGCAACAACATATTTGGATTCATTTATAAATGCACGCGAGGCGATATCCATTCCAAGCAACATCCCGGAAGTTTGCTCTTTGCCAAATACTGCCCCGCCAGAAACATCGTTCACATAAAGCAGGTCTGCGCCTTTGCTCTGCATTTTCTTCAGACCCAAATTTTCTATATCGTGGGCAGTTTCAGCGGCAAATCCAACGATCACCTGATGTGAACGCTTCTTCGCTCCCATAGTCGCCAATATGTCAGGGTTCTTGACCAATGCGATGTGTGTGAGTTCATCCTTCTTTAGTTTTACCGGAGAATCCTGATCAACTTTAAAATCAGCAACTGCAGCCGCCATGACGAGAACGTCAGCATCGACAAAATTTTGCTCAATTACCTTCAACATATCCTCAGCGGTTTTAACGTTAATAACTGTGGCTCCTGGAAGCTCAAAAGGATCGGTTTCTCCAGCGATAACCGTTACATCGGCTCCAGCCTTGAGCGCTTCATACGCAATAGCTAAGCCCTGTCGTCCACTCGAATGATTTCCGATAAAACGTACGGGATCAATGGACTCACGCGTGCCCCCTGCAGAAACAATCACGCGCTTGCCTTGAAGTAAAGGTTGTGTATTTGTTAGTTCCTGAACTGCAGCAATAATTGTTGCGGTCTCAGGGAAACGTCCAATTCCAGAATCCTTACCGGTTAGACGGCCAATCTCGGGTTCAGTAACAACCATTCCCCGATTCCTCAAGACTTCGACGTTTGACTGTGTGGCTGGATTGAGCCACATGTGGGGATGCATGGCAGGAACAATTAGTTTTGGTGCAGCACTTGCGAGCACTGTTGTTGTAAGAAGATCATCAGCACGGCCGTGAGCGATGCGAGCAATAACATCTGCTGTTGCCGGAGCCACGATGATGAGATCGCTGAGTTCAGCTAATGAAACATGGGAAACAGAGTCGGCATTTTCCCACACAGTCGTAGAAACGGGACGACCGGAAAGCGCCTCCCATGTTGACTTGCCAACAAAGTTCAAACTTGACTCAGTCGGAATCACAGTAACGCAAAAACCAGAATCCTGGAGGCGACGCAGTAACTCACATGATTTGTACGCCGCAATACCGGCGCTAATGCCGAGCACTACCTCGCGACCGCGCGGAAATGTGATGGGTGCGCCAGTCATGGCAATTCCTAGTTCTGTGGTTCGAGATTTTCTATTGTGAGCAGACCATCGTTAATCTCACGCATCGCAATGGAAAGTGGCTTTTCGTGAACATGGGTCTCTACCAACGGACCTACGTACTCGAGGAGTCCTTCACCTAATTGCGAGTAATACGCATTGATCTGTCGAGCACGTTTGGCGGCATACAGCACAAGTGAATATTTTGAACCGCTCTTATCGAGCAATTCATCAATCGGCGGATTAGTAATCCCATCCAGCGTAGCCACAGCGTCTCCTTCAACAGTTGTTTCTCTTACGAAGCCGCCAAGGATACCAGCGCGTCGATAACTTCTTCGACTCGATGATTGGTGACGATATGGTCAAATTCATGCGCGGCAGCCATCTCGGCCCTTGCAAGCGCCAATCGGGCTGCGATTCGTTCGGGGGAATCAGTACCACGATTCGTTATGCGAGCTTCCAACTCGGACATCGATGGCGGATGAAGAAAGACCATCATCGCTTCAGGCATTGCCCTCTTAACTTGGCGAGCGCCCTCAATCTCAATTTCGAGCAAGACATTCTTTCCTGACTGAAGAGCTTCCAGAACGGGCTCTCGTGGTGTTCCATATCGTGCGCCGGCAAAATCAGCCCATTCCAAAAATACATCGCGATTGATCATGTCTTGAAACTCATCAATCGACACGAAATGGTAGGCAACACCATCGACTTCACCATTTCTCGGAGATCGCGTGGTTGCCGAAACTGAGAAGTAGAAATGATCGCGTTTCTTAAGCTCGCTCACGATTGTGCTCTTTCCGACACCGCCTGGTCCTGATAAGACTATGAGCTTTCCTCGTCTCGTCATCGCGCTTCTACTTCCTTCAATAACTTTCTTAGATTTTCGTACTGACTTCTTCCAACGCCTTGCACGCGTCTGGCAGTCGAGATACCGGCCCGCTCTAAAATTGCTGCGGCTCTTATCTCTCCGAAACCTGGTAGCGCCTGAAGAAGTTCTTTCACTCTCATCTTCTTTATTGCGTCATCAGTGCTATTAAAAGCATCTAACCAATGTCGCGTTCCGGTTTTAACTTCGGCCTTAAATTGTGCACGAACTTTTCTTGAATGTGCCGCCTTCGCCAGCGCCGCTCGACGCTCTTCCAACGTAAGTTTCGGAGGCGCTCCCATGGCGCCATTAAAGCAAGTTATATAAGAGAGCTCCTAATTTCTTCAGCAGTTTTTCCTGGATTTAGCGCTTGAGTAATAGGTCTTCCAATAACAACGAAATTAGCGCCCTGAGAAATTGCTTCGTCGGGCGACATGACTCGACTCTGGTCCCCCTTATCTGAACCACGAGGTCGCACGCCAGGGGTAATGATTGTGACGTGCGAACCTAACTGACTTCGCAATACCGCAGCTTCATGGGGAGAGCAAACGATAGAGCGCGCTCCATACTCAACTGCACGGCGGCCGAGCGCTAATGCAAACGCCCGTGGATCATGCGGTAGCCCAAGTAAAGAGAGCTCTGTTTCATCTAACGAAGTTAGGACTGTTACCGCGGTGATCGATGTTTCAGGCAAAGCGGTTACTGCTGCCTTGATCATCGCACCACCACCTGCTGCATGAACGGTCAGGAATCTTGGTTTAAGTTCGCAGATGCTCGATGCCGCGCCCGAGACAGTATTCGGTATATCGTGCAATTTGAGATCAAGAAAGATATCGATCTCGGGAAAGCGTTGAGTTATCTTGGTAACCCCTGATTTCCCATATGCCAAGTAGAACTCAAGTCCCAATTTATATATCGAAATGGAGTCTGAAGTTTGTTCAATCAAAGTATATGCGTCATCAATATTCTCTACATCGAGCGCAAGTATGATGGGTGACTTATCACTCATGTGCTCTGCCAATCGCATCAGAAACTGAGGTGAAACCACGTTCTTTCAATAGTTCCATCAACTCATCTCGTACTTTGATTGGGGCGGTCGGATTTCCAAAATTTGCCGTTCCGATTGAAACGGCGCTTGCTCCAGCAAGAATGAATTCGAGCGCGTCGCGACCGTTTGATATTCCTCCCATGCCCAGAATTGGCGTATTAGGAAGCGCGGCATGAACTTGATACACCGCTCTTACTGCAACTGGACGAATCGCAGGACCGGAAAGCCCACCTGTCTTTCCAGCTAACTTCGGTCTCATGGCATCAATATCAATCGCCATACCCAGAAGAGTATTGATGAGAGCAAGTCCATCAGCGCCTGCGCTAACTACTTCCTTTGCAATTGCAACTATATCTGTGACATCGGGTGAAAGTTTTACGATGATTGGTAACTCTCCTCCAATATTTCGTCTCACAGATTCGACTACCGCCTTAGAGGCGACAGGGTCGCATGCGAAAACCAATCCCCTGTTCTCGACATTTGGACATGAGATATTTACTTCAATTCCACTTAATCCCTGCACGACGCGGAGTCTGCGGGCTAGAGAGGCGAATTCTTCAACAGTCTCCCCCGAGATTGACACGATAACCCGCGAATTATTGGCCAATAGCCAAGGAATATCATCGTCAAGAAATTGGTCAATCCCCGGACCTTGCAGTCCAATGGAATTCAACATTCCGCTGGGGGTTTCAGCCATTCGTGGGGTTGGGCGACCAGATCGAGGTTTTAGCGCAATCGATTTAGTAACTACTGCACCGATATCGGAAAGAGAGAAGAACTGAGAAAGTTCTTTTCCTGAACTGGCACACCCGCTAGCGGTGAATATCGGAAACGGAAAGTGTTTTGAACCGAATTTGCAGCGAAAGTCAAAAGACTGAAAATCTTGATTCATAACGCGCCCCACGTGCCTTCGGGAATGGTCCGCGAACTTCCCCACATCACGCGTTCACCATCCATGACTGGACCATCAATGCAGGATCGAGTCATCTTGATCACGCCATTCTCATCTTTCACTGGCAAAACACAGGTCATGCAAATTCCGATTCCACATGCCATCGATTCTTCAACGGCACACTGGTGCATTGTGTGATGGGTTTTTGATACTTCTTCGACAGCGGCAAGCATTCCCATAGGGCCACAGGAGTAGATGATTTCACTGGCATTCTTTTCAATAAGCGAAGGCAAAACATCGGTGACTCTGCCTTTTACGCCGGCACTTCCATCCTCCGTGGTGACGGTAAGAGAATTCACTGACCGCTTACCTTCTAGCGGTGCATAAATCTTTCCCGCAACAGAAGCTCCCAAGACCATATCAACTCGACATCCGCGTTCTTTAAGAACTTCTGCAAGACCAAAAAGTGGTGCAGATCCATAACCGCCACCAACAAGGAGAGCCGAAACAGGTTCACTCGGGATTCCGAAATAAGTTCCAAGTGGCCCGACCATATTTACGCGATCGTGTATTTGTAATGACGTTAACCATTTACTTCCTTGGCCATGAGGTGCGACAACCAGCTCAATAGTTCCGCCGTATTGACCACGATCGCTTGCGCGATATACCGCAAACGCGCGCCGCAGAATCATCGATGAATTTGTTCCTCCAACTGATATTGCAACAAAATTTCCAGGACGTGCTGAGGCGGCCATCTCTCCGGCAGCAAAAACCATATGATGATATGCACCAACGCGTTTATTCGAGATGATCTCGACATCTCTCTGTTGGGCGCGTTTATTAATGGAGCTCATGAACTGTGCCACTCTTGAATTGAACGAGGAGTAAGCTCTTTTCGACGGAGTTCTTTCATTCCCTCTACTGCCGCTTTCAAACCGGGGACGGTTGTTATACAAGAAACAGAGCGCTGCGTCGCCGCCGTTCGAATCATTCGGCCATCGCGAGCCGCACCTCTACCAAAAGGAGTATTAACCACGAGAGAGATTGTATTTTCATTAATAAGATCTACGGCAGATATTGCATCGGCATTAACGCTCTTTTCAGAGTGCTTAGCCACAAGCTGTGTACGGACTCCATGCTTTTCTAAGAATGAGTGGGTTCCTTGTGTTGCGTACAACGTGAATTCAAGTTCTTGTAATCCCTGGATAGCGCTTAATGAAGCCTCTTTATCTTTATCTGAGAGGGAAATGAATATTGCACCACTTTTCGGTAGCGGACCGAAAGCGGCAATTTGACTCTTAGCGAATGCGGCTCCAAAAGTTGAGGCTATCCCCATTACTTCGCCCGTAGATTTCATTTCGGGTCCTAATACGCTGTCCACTCCTTGACCATCGATACGACGGAAACGATTCCATGGCAGGACCGCTTCTTTTACTGATATTCCTTTTGCCTTACCACTGCCAGTTTTGGGGAGTATTCCGATGTCTTTCAACTCAGCGATGGTTTTACCGGATGCAATTAACGCCGCTGCTTTGGCGACTTGAACTCCAGTTGCTTTGCTGACAAAAGGTACAGTTCGTGAGGCTCTCGGATTTGCCTCCAGTACATAGAGAACCGATTTAGAAATCGCATACTGGATATTGATTAATCCCTGAACTCCAATTGCTTCAGCCAATTTTAGCGTCGCATTATGAATCTCTCGTTGATGTTCGGACGTGATTGATTGAGGTGGGATCACACATGCCGAATCGCCCGAATGAACGCCTGCTTCCTCAACGTGCTCCATCACGCCAGCTAGATAAAGCTCGGTTCCGTCAAAAAGAGCATCAACGTCAATCTCGATTGCGTCGTCAAGGAACTTATCAATCAAGACTGGATGTTCGGGATTAATCTGAGTGGCAATGGCGATAAATTCCGATAGGGATGCATCGTCATAGACGATGTGCATTCCGCGCCCTCCGAGAACAAATGAAGGTCTAACTAATACGGGATATTCAATATTTCTCGCAACTTTCACCGCTTCCTCAAATGAGAACGCTGTCCCGAACCTTGGGGCTTTCAGTCCAGCTCGATTAAGAACGTCACCAAAGGCGCCTCGATCTTCAGCAAGATGAATTGCATCTGGAGAAGTACCGAGAATTGGTACCCCTGCAGCTTTTAGACCCGCCGCTAATCCCAATGGCGTTTGACCGCCTAATTGCACAATGACACCTTGAATTGGTCCGGCTTTGAGTTCGGCACGATAGATTTCAAGGACGTCCTCCAGCGTAAGAGGCTCGAAGTACAAACGATCTGAAGTGTCATAGTCCGTAGAAACTGTCTCTGGATTGCAATTGACCATTATCGTGTCGAAACCAGCTTTGCTTAGCGCAAAACAAGCATGTACACATGAATAATCGAATTCAATCCCTTGTCCAATTCGGTTTGGACCACTTCCCAAGATAATTATTGCAGGGCGCGTACGCGGTTTTACTTCTGTTTCGAAATCATAAGAGGAGTAGTGATACGGAGTAAAAGCTTCAAACTCGCCAGCACATGTATCTACGGTCTTGTAAACCGGGAATAGCTCATACTTCTCACGAAGTTTAACTATGTCACTTGATGACGTTTTTCTTAGTTCTGCAATCTGCTGATCCGAGAATCCGTACTGTTTGGCTCTCTTGAGTAGCTCGCGATTAAGTTCTGCAGTTGAAGCGATTTCACTCGCAATGAGATTGATTTCTTGAATCTGCGCTAAGAACCAAGGGTCGATACCATTTTTGTCGTGTACTACATCGATTGAGGCACCTAAAGCCAAAGCCTTTTGCACTTGCAAAAGTCGATTTTCTGTTGGCACTTGTATTTGTTCGAGTAGTTCTGGAAGTTGATCTTCAAAGTTCCAAGTGAATACAGCGTTTTTTCTCTCAAGTGAGCGCATTGCTTTCTGCAGCGCCTCCGGGAAGGACCGTCCAAAAGCCATCGCTTCTCCGACGCTCTTCATGGTTGTGGTTAACCGTGAATCAGCTTCGGGAAATTTCTCAAATGCGAAACGGGGAATCTTTACGACGATGTAATCAAGAGTAGGTTCAAATGATGCCGGTGTTTTCTTAGTGATGTCATTGGGAATCTCGTCCAACGAGTATCCGATTGCCAATTTGGTTGCGATTTTCGCTATGGGAAACCCTGTGGCTTTCGAGGCTAAAGCGCTCGAGCGCGAAACTCTTGGATTCATCTCGATAACAACAATTCGGCCGTTCTCGGGATTGATGGCAAATTGGATATTGCAGCCACCTGTGGCGACACCAACTTCACGGATAATCTCAATGCTGAGGTTTCTTAACCTTTGAAACTCGACATCAGTCAGCGTTAGAGCTGGCGCGACCGTGATGGAATCTCCCGTATGAACGCCCATAGGATCGAAGTTCTCAATACTGCAGACAATAACGACGTTATCGTGGTTGTCACGCATAACTTCAAGTTCGAATTCTTTCCAACCAATAATTGATTCTTCCAAAAGGACTTCAGTTACCGGGCTGAAACGTAGCCCCGCGCCAGCAATTTGCTCCAACTCTGATCGATTATGGGCGATTCCGCTGCCTAGTCCTCCCATAGTGAACGAAGGTCGAACCACAACGGGATAATTGAGATTCTCTGCGGCGGATAAACATTCAGACATGGTGTGACAAATAATCGACCGAGCTGATTCACCACCAACTTTCTCAACTATCGCTCTAAACTCCTCGCGATTCTCACCTCGGCGAATTGCGGCCACATCGGCGCCAATGAGCTTGGTGTTGTACTTTTCCAGAATGCCATGCTCGTGGAGAGCAATCGCAGCGTTGAGGGCAGTTTGTCCGCCAAGAGTCGCCAGGATTGCATCTGGTTTTTCAAGCGCGATAACTTTCTCTAGAAACGCAGGAGTAATCGGCTCTATGTACGTCGCGTCCGCAAACTCAGGATCAGTCATGATTGTTGCTGGATTTGAATTCACCAGGATGACTCGAATTCCTTCAGATTTGAGCACGCGACACGCTTGCGTTCCTGAGTAATCGAATTCGCACGCTTGGCCGATAACAATCGGACCACTTCCGATTACAAGGACACTCTTTATTGAATTATCGCGTGGCATTTTTCTCCAACATAGCTAAGAAATCGTCAAAGAGGTAGTTCGCATCATGCGGTCCGGCTGCAGCTTCTGGATGATATTGAACTGAAAACGCCGGTCGTTCGAGAAGTTTGAGACCCTCAACAACTCCGTCGTTGAGACATATATGCGTTACCGTTCCTGGTCCGAAAACCGTAGTGAAGATTCCATCAACAGGTGCTTCGACTGCGAAACCATGGTTTTGAGCGGTTACTTCAACTCGTTGCTTTTCCTTATTCAAAACCGGTTGATTGATTCCGCGATGTCCAAAACGTAGCTTGTAGGTATCAAATCCAAGAGCGCGACCCAGGATCTGATGCCCGAAACAAATTCCGAAGATCGGGAAATTATCATGCAGTGCTTTACGAACAGTCGACACAACTTCATCCATTGTGGCGGGATCGCCTGGTCCGTTGGAGAGAAATAGTCCATCAAAGCCACGACTTCTAATTTCTTCATACGAGGTATTTGCTGGAAGCATATGAACTTCAATTCCTCGTTTAGCCATGTTCCGTGGAGTTGCTGCTTTGATTCCCAAATCAAGAGCCGCCACGGAGAATTTCTTACCTCCGTCAGCTGGCACTATGTAGCTTTCGGGTGTCGTGACTTCGTCGGCTAGATATGCACCCGACATCTGGGAGCTATTGCGAACTCGCGTCACCATCTCTTCACGGGATAAATCAGTTTCCGAGAAAATTCCGACTCGCATAGCGCCGCGATCTCTCAAGTGGAGCGTGAGAGCTCGAGTATCTATTCCTTTAATGCCCACTACGCCATTCGCTACGAGATCATCTTCGAGTGATCTTTCAGCACGCCAATTGGAAACCACAGGAGACGGATTTCGAACCACGAATCCACTCACCCAAATCTTGCGCGATTCTTCATCCTCAGTATTCATCCCAGTATTTCCGATATGTGGCGCTGTCATGATTACTACTTGTTTGTGATACGAGGGATCTGTAAGAGTCTCTTGATAACCAGTCATACCTGTCGAGAAAACAGCTTCGCCAAAAGTTTCGCCGGTACAGGCCCACGCGTCACCTTCAAAAATCCGTCCGTCATCGAGCACGAGAAACGCTGTCACAAAGTTACCTTCCGATTAAAAACCAGCGCGCCATTATGGAAGGTCATTTCAATAACCCCCGGCAATGTCATCTGATCAAATGGCGTGTTGCGACTCTTGGAATGAAGCGCACCGCGATCGACTACCCATTCTGCTGCGAGATCAATAATGACTAAATTCGCGGGTTTGCCCACAGCGATAGCGCCGTGTTCCTCATATCGTCCAATCTGAGCTGGTGTGCTTGACATTCGAGAACTCAAAGTTTCAAGCGACATCAGTCCGCTCTTCACCATTGTTAGATAAACAACCGAAAACGCAGTTTCTAGGCCCAGCATCCCAAAGGCTGCTGCGCTCCATTCGCAATCTTTTGCTTCCTGAGCGTGAGGTGCGTGATCAGTTGCGACGATATCAATCGTGCCATCGGCCAAGCCTTGTCGCAATGCCATCACATCGTCTGAGGTGCGCAGTGGCGGATTAACTTTGAATACCGGATCATAGGATTCAACAACGTCATCAGTAAGAATTAAGTGATGTGGCGTCACTTCAGCCGTAACTTTCACGCCACGTTTCTTCGCGGCTCGAACTATGTCAACTCCGCCAGCGGTAGTGAGATGGCAGATATGTAGCCGACTATCAACATGCTCAGCAAGAAGAACATCTCGAGCAATGATTGCTTCTTCTGCAACTGCGGGCCAACCTTTCAGGCCGAGCCTTGCAGAGATTTCACCCTCATTCATTTGAGAATTTTCAGTAAGTCTTGGATCTTGAGCGTGCTGAGCGATGACGCCATCGAAAGTTTTCACATACTCAAGTGCACGACGCATCACCAAAGGATCTGCAACGCAATGCCCGTCGTCACTAAAAATTCTTACCTTTGCTTCTGATTGATTCATGGCACTTAACTCGGCCAGATGCTTACCTTCTTGACCGAGCGTTACCGCGCCAATCGGAAATACATCACACAAACCATGATGCTTTCCAAGACGATAAACCTGTTCGACAACGCCGGCTGTGTCAGCTACTGGAAAGGTATTGGGCATAGCCGATACTGCAGTGAATCCTCCTGCGACAGCAGCGTCCGAACCGGTAAGGACAGTCTCTGCATCTTCACGACCCGGTTCTCTTAAATGGGTATGGAGATCTACAAAACCAGGTAAGACGGTAAGTCCGCTTCCATCAATCTCTTTATATTCATCTCCAGGAGACAAGGCTTTCGCTACGACACCTGAATCTATGATGATGTCGATTGTGGAACCATTTACATCTTGAAGATTTCGAATATGGAAGTTCATGAGCTTACCTCCGCGCCAACAGGTATAGAGTCGCGCATAGTGGCGCCGCCTAAGAGCAAATATAGAACCGCCATTCGCACGCTGACTCCATTTGCAACTTGATCAACAATGACGGAGCGCTCTGAATCTGCAGAATCTGCAGATATTTCCAGACCACGATTCATCGGACCTGGATGCATAACTATCGCGTGCTCCTGCATCTTCCCCAAACGCTCAGCATTCAAACCGAAATTGCGGGAATACTCGCGCTCTGTGGGAAAGAAGAGATCATCCATTCTCTCTCGCTGTACACGTAGCATCATGATTACATCAACATTTGGGATCACAGAATCTAACGAATAACTTACTTCCACTCCCCATGATTCGACACCGACCGGCAATAGCGTTGGTGGGGCAATGAGGACAACTTGTGCTCCTAATTTCTTCAAGAGCAATACGTTACTTCGAGCAACTCGTGAATGCAGAACATCCCCAACAATTGCGATTCGTAGCCCTGCAAGATCTCCTTGATCATTTCTCAACTTTCGGCGAATTGTGAATGCATCTAGGAGGGCTTGAGTTGGGTGCTCATGCGTTCCATCTCCGGCGTTAATCACAGCACCCTTCATCCATTGTTGACGCGCTAACTGATGGGGCGCACCCGATGCAGAATGTCTAATGACCACCGCATCGGCGCCCATCGCTTGCAATGTCAGCGCAGTGTCTTTAAGACTCTCTCCTTTGCTGAGGCTAGATCCTTTGGCGGAGAAATTGATGACATCAGCTGATAATCGCTTAGCAGCCGCCTCAAATGAAATTCGAGTTCTCGTTGAATCTTCAAAGAAGAGATTGACAACGGTGCGACCTCTCAGCGTTGGAAATTTCTTAACCGATCCTTCGGAGAGACGAGCCAATTCAACTGCGGTGTCGAGAATTTCCTGCGCTTCATCCTTTGAAAGGTCATGAATAGAAAGGAGATGCCTCATTTCTCGGCTCTCCCCTCAATCAAAACTTCATCAGTTGCGTCGATTTCTGAGAGGTGAACTCTTACACTTTCTTCTTTAGATGTTGGAATGTTCTTCCCGACAAAATCTGCACGTATGGGGAGTTCTCGATGTCCCCGATCTATGAGAACCGCTAATTGGACTGTGCGTGGACGTCCAATTTCGTTGATTGCATCGAGAGCTGCGCGAATAGTTCGGCCAGAAAAGAAAACGTCATCGACCAGCACGACATTTGCGCCATCGATGCCGCCGGCAGGAATTTGAGTTGGGACTAGTGCGCGTGGCGCACGCATACGAAGATCATCTCGATACATTGTGATGTCGAGAGTGCCAGTTCGAATTGGCGCTTTTTCGATATCGTGGATTTCACGACTAATGCGTTCACTCAGGAGTGCGCCTCGAGTTGGAATACCCAGGAGAATTACTTCTGATGAACCATGATTTTTCTCGAGGATTTCATGGGATATGCGACGTAAGGCTCGGCCAATCTCGCCGGCATTCAGGACAACGCTCATAACTTCTCCTTCGCCGCCTCACAGGACGGATCGTTAAAGGTTGGCGCACTCTAGCATGAAGCTATCTTGTGGATGAAAGGCACGGAGCCAATCGGCTCGGTCTACCCTCGCCAATATGTCCATGCCAGAACAGATTTCCCATCGCCTCCGACATATTCGTCAACAACAGGGACTCACCCTCAAGCAGGTCGAGATTCGCTCGCGCGGACAATGGAAGGCCGTGGTCGTCGGTTCATACGAGCGCGGTGTTCGTGCGATAAGTCTTGCTAAAGCGCAGCAATTATGTGACTTCTATGGCGTTCCCCTCATCTCACTCTTTGCCGAACCTGCATCTCATGAGATCGGAAATTTTGAACATGGTCTCATTCTCGACCTTCGCGCTCTCCGCCAGCAACGAGAAAACCCAGATCGCTTCACCCACCAGATATTCGATGTTGCGCACTGGATAGCCTCACTTCGAGATGACTGGAACGGTGAAGTCTTGAGCCTGCGGAAATCGGATCACGAGACGTTGATGATTCTTACAAAAAAGACCAAAAGTGAGTTAGCCCAAGCGCTGACAAACCGCAGTTTCTGGATTACAAAACCAAATCAGACTTAATTTCGACTACTTTGCTTAAAACGCCATTGACGTATTTACTCGATTCATCAGTCGAAAGAGTCTGAGCCAATTCGATTGCTTCATTAATCGCAACTGCTTGCGGAACGTCGGGTGACCACAGAATCTCAAAGATAGCCAATCTCAAGATATTCCGGTCAATCACAGGCATGCGATCCATATCCCATCCTTGAGAATATGTCGCGATGAGTTCGTCAATCTTACGTCGATGGATGTCAACGCCTTCTACAAGATCCTTAGTGAAATCTCTAATGACATATTCAAGATCTGTGATTCGAGACTGCATCAATAAACCGACGTTAGTTTTGCGGATATCGCTTTCGTAAAGTAAGTCCAGGGCCGCTTTTCGCGCTTTGGAACGAGTGCTCACTTAGTTTGCTCGTCCAAGATATTCGCCAGTGCGTGTATCGACGAGAACTACTTCATCCTGCTTAATAAAGAGTGGCACTTGAATAGAAATTCCAGTTTCTAGAGTTGCTGGTTTTGAACCAGCCGAAGATCTGTCTCCTTGGAGACCAGGTTCGGTGTAGGTAATCCGTAGTGGAACATTTGCAGGGAGTTCGACATAAAGTGGATTGCCTTCGTGAACCGCGACAATCGCTTCACTATTTTCGAGCATGTAATTTGCTGCCTCTCCAACAGTTTCTGGAGAGATGGTCATTTGATCATATGTTGAAGAGTCCATAAAAACATAGCCTGAGGGATCTTTGTAGAGGAACTGCATCTCTCGCTTCTCCAGAATCGCGACATCCACCTTAACGCCAGCATTGAAAGTACGCTCAACAACTTTTCCTGAGAGAACATTCTTCAATTTCGTTCTTACGAATGCTGGACCTTTACCGGGCTTGACGTGTTGAAATTCAACAACATTCCAAAGTTGGCCCTCGATATCCAAGGTCATTCCGTTTTTCAAATCATTTGTGGTTGCCATGGCGCGAAAGATTACCGAAAAGCCCGCTATTTAACTAATTTGATGATTTGTTGAAGAGCTAAACGATAAGAGTCGATGCCAAAGCCTGCGATTGTGCCGGAAACTACCCCAGAAATTACCGACGTATGACGAAACTCCTCGCGGGATAGCGGATTTGAGAGATGAACTTCGATACATGCGTTTTTAAGCATGACAACAGCATCTCTTATGGCGTATGAGTAATGAGTAAATGCTGCTGGATTGAAAATTACCGGTAACTTCATATCTGCGGCCTGATGAAGCCAACCAATCAGTTCTGATTCATCATTACTCTGCCGGATATCAACGTCGACCTTCAATTTATTTGCTTCATCTTTGAGGGCGGTTTCTATATCGCCGTAAGCAATATCGCCGTAGAAACTTTTCTCCCGCAAATCCAGTCGAGACAGGTTCGGACCGTTGAGCACCAGAACTTTCATGGCCATAATCTATCGCCCCACTACTTCTTCGTAGATGCTTTGGAGTTCCGTGGTCTCAATATTTTCTAGACGCGTCGGATTTCCCAATGCCGAGAGGGTGACGAAGCGCAGATGATCTCTCTTTTTCTTGTCATTCTGCATCACTGAAAGGAGCGCGCTCCACTTATCTCGAGGATAGCGTGTTGGTAAATCAAGTAGCTCCAAGATATTTATATGGCGCTTGTATTCATTTTTGGAAAGTCCTGAGAATCGAACTGAGAGCGCTGCTGCATAATTTAGCCCGATTGATACTGCTTCTCCATGTCGAAGCTCATAGCCACTATCGCGCTCTATTGCATGACCCAATGTATGCCCATAGTTGAGAACTTCTCTTTCAAAAGATTCTCGAAAATCATTTGTAACGACGCTTGCTTTTACTGTGACCGCCCGAAAAATCAACTCGGAGATATTTTCTCTCCAACCTTTTTCAATCAGGTCCAGTATGTGAATATCTGAGATAAACCCACACTTTGCAACTTCTGCCATCCCAGCCTTGATATCTCGCTCACTTAGAGTCGACAAAAAGCGCTCGTCAACAATTACTTTTCTAGGAGAATGGAAAGCTCCCGCGAGATTTTTTCCAGCATTGAGATTGATTCCAGTCTTGCCTCCAATCGCGGCATCGACCATCCCAGCCAGTGAAGTCGGAACAGCTATCCAATCCATACCCCTCAAATAAGAGGCGGCCACATAACCTGCAAGATCGGTGGTGGCTCCGCCTCCGACTCCAATGATTAAACCTTGCCGCGTCATTCCAAGATTAGCCATCTCATTCAAAACTCGACCGAAACTTTCTAGGCTTTTCTGACTTTCACCGTCTGGAACTTCAACATGATGTACAGATGATGGAAGAGCAGAGACGATTGATTTCAGAGAACTAGGGAAAATTACTACCGCAGGTTGATCCGCAATTGATTCGACAATCGCATTTGACCATGACCCTACAAAGTCAACTTCGTATAAACGCTCTGCGTTGATCGGGATGGATTTCATGATTTCACGTAACCAACAATCTCGTGCGCCACGTCGAGAGCTTTGCGGTTATCTGTAGATATGGTGCGTTTAGCTAGTTGCTCGTAGATACCGCGACGTTTCTCCATCAACTGAAGCCATTGCTGGCGCGGATTGCCCATCAATAAAGGTCGCTCTTTATTGAACCCTATTCGCGGAGCAGCATTAGATATGGAAACATCAAGGAAAATAACTTCATTCATCGGCTTGAGAATTGATTGAATCTCTGGATCCAAAACCGAACCACCACCAAGAGCAATGATGCAATCCTCTTCCTTCAAAACTTTCAGCACAACTCTTTTTTCGATCGCACGGAAACCGACTTCTCCATCGGCTAAGAAAATCTCCGAAATGGAACGACTTTCTTCTTCCTCAATCAATCGATCAGTATCAATCAATTTAAACCCAGTTTCGCGTGCCAAATATTTTCCCACCGTACTTTTCCCGGCACCAGGTGGCCCCATCAAGATGATTGGTTGCATCCTTAAAAACCATCTACCTGATATTCAGATTGGATAGATAAGACTGAAGATTTCTCTTAGTCTCCAGAAGGCTATCGCCTCCAAATTTTTCCGTCACAGCTTCTGCGATCACTAAAGCGACCATTGCTTCGGCAACAATTCCTGCAGCAGGCACAGCGCAAACGTCAGATCGTTGATTGATTGCTTTTGCGGCTCCACCATTTGTCGTGTCTATTGTGTCGAGCGCTTTGGGTACCGTTGAGATTGGCTTCATCGCCGCTCTTACTCGCAAAACTTCACCCGTGCTCATGCCGCCTTCGGTGCCACCAGCTCTTCCGGTACGACGTTTAATGGTTCCATCAATTCCGCGCTCGATTTCATCGTGAGCAACACTTCCGCGTCGTCGCGCCGTGGTAAATCCGTCTCCTACTTCAACTCCCTTAATTGCTTGAATCCCCATAAGTGCCCCAGCTAGACGCGAATCTAACCGGCGATCCCAATGTACATGTGAACCCAGTCCTGGAGGGGCCCCGTAGACCAATACTTCAACCACGCCACCTAAAGTGTCACCGTTTGAATGAGCATCATTTATTTCATCAATCATTTTCTTACTTGCGGAAGGAAATCCGCAGCGAACATCATCAGAATCAATGCGGTCACGATCGGCTGGAGTTGGTAGCTCGTACTCGAAATCAATTTCTGCGCTGCCAATAGAAACAACATGACTGAGGATCTCTATCGCACCAACCTGTCGGAGAAATCTCCGAGCCACTGCGCCGAGAGCTACCCTTGCAGCAGTCTCTCTCGCGGATGCTCGCTCTAAAATGGGACGAGCATCGTCAAAACCATACTTTTGCATTCCAACGAGATCCGCATGTCCTGGTCTTGGGCGAGTCAATGGAGCGTTTCTTCCCAATTTTTCGATCTCTTCTTGTGCCACAGGATCAGCAGACATGACCTTCTCCCACTTCGGCCACTCTGAATTTGCAATCTGAATTGCAATAGGTCCACCTTGAGTGACTCCGTGTCGGACTCCACCAAGAATTGTGACTTTATCTGCCTCGAAATTTTGGCGCGCTCCGCGTCCAAATCCCAATCGTCTACGTCGAAGATCGTCATCAATATCCGCGGTTGTTACTTGAACATGCGACGGTACTCCCTCGATTATTCCGACAAGTGCCGGTCCGTGAGATTCACCTGCTGTTAGCCAACGCATCAGCCAAGTATCTCAGATATCCCCTCGAACTCGTTGACCATATACAAAAGGGCTAATCCTGCGAACATAAAAGGCGCAAAAGCGAATCTTTCTCTCAAGTTTTTTCGTTTCTGCATGGATCGTAGAAGCGCCCAAAACCCAGCGATCCCCCAGCAAAAACAATTCATTGTTACTAAGTCCATCATGGTGCCGTTAATGCCACCCAAGTAAAGACCTACTAATCCGGATAGCCTGACATCACCGTAACCAAGATTCTTCTTCGAAACATAGAAGATTGTTGAGTAGAAAAGGAAGTTGATACTTCCAAAGATAGCGCCGGTAATCTCAATCAATGGCAGAAGAAACACGATAGCTGTGTAGACATCGCGACGTTTGATGCGGTGGGTCTTGATGTCCTTTAATGAAATAAGGAAGCTTACGATGCAGAAATGAACTACGAGCATGTACAGACATTAGGCTGTGAGAAGTAGCGCTGAGCCGACAATCCACAGCTATGGCTACAATTTAAGAAACTGCTTGTAACGCAGTGTGCTTGAGGTGTTCAAACATCTGCATAAGATCGAAATTGATTCCAGTCATTAAGCGAATCTGGCCCAGCGCCTGTGCGCATAAAAGATCAATTCCGCTGATCAATTCACAAGAACTATTGAGTGCTCTCTTAGATAATGGTGGCAACCACGGTGAATAAAGTGCATCAACTAATATTTCAGGTGGACGAAACGTTTCCTCAATTTCTTGACAAGCCGAAATCGGAACTGTGTTAATAACCATCGAAGATTCCCATGCGTTTGCAATATCGTTCCAATCTCGAAAAACTAACGAGCGGTCGGACAGTGATCGCATCAGCTCAATATCCTTATGTTGGTTCCGACGATAAACGACGATCTCCTCCGTGTCGCGTGGCAAAGATTCGATCGCAGCACGAGCGGTGCCGCCGGCACCTAAGATCGCAACTTGTACAATCTTCTTTTGATGTAAAAGAAACTCAAACCCTGTGACATCGGTAGACGTAGCTCTCCATTGTTTTCCGTCTCGAAACAGAGTGTTAGCGGAGGCGATTCTCGTGGATCGCTCATCAATCTGAATTTCTAGACTCTCCGCAAGTAGACATACCTGCTCTTTCAGCGGCATGGTGAGCGAGAAACCTATCCATTCTTGCTGCATCAAGCGTGATTGAAGGAACGAGCCAAGTTCGTCTTCCTTTACTTCTCTTGCGTCATAGATTCCTTCGTAACCCAAAAAGCTGTATGCCGCAGTATGAATTGTCGGTGATAACGAATGCGCTATCGGCGAACCTAAAACTGCAGCTTTCCTCATTCAAATAACCCAGCCTTTAAGTTTCGTTTGTATTCCGCCTTCCACAGTAGGAACTGATCGTATGAACTTGTAAAGCGCGTATCCAAAGGCTTCACTGTCACAAAATACAACCAATCGCCTTGAGCAGGATTGAGCGCTGCGTCGATGGCTTCACGATTAGGACTTCCTATTGGTCCTGGTGGCAAACCGCGATGGATAAAAGTGTTATATGGACTCTTTACCTGAGTATCGTTAATTGATACCCGAATTTCGCCTCTTCGATTCAGGGCGAAATGCACCGTAGAGTCGAATTGCAGTGGCATTCCTTTTTCAAGTCGGTTGTAGATGACTCGTGCGACTTTGCCAAACACATCAGGAGTACCCTCAGTTTGAACAAGAGAAGCTATCGTCAGAATTTCATGCGGTTGATATTTCCCATATTTCCACTCGACGTCTTTTGTTGACGCTCTAAAACTTGCGAGCATAGATTCAATCACCGCGTTAACCCTCACTCCACGATTGAATGAATAGTGCGCCGGATAAAGAAACCCTTCTAAGTTTTCTCCTAAAAAAGGCGCTGGCGGTTCAGATCTCTTCAACTCTGCCAAAATTTCTGCCTTACTAAAACCGAAATCTTGCAGCGATTCGATGATTTCTGCAATTCGCTCTCCGTCGCGAACGATAATGAGATTTGGGATCCTCTTTGCATCCAGTAGTTGTTCCAAGGCAACTTTTGCTGGAATGGTTGTTTCCAAACGGTGTTCCCCTGGGGCGATTCGAGCCGATCTAGGATCTGCCACTGCAACTCGAAAAAATGCCAGCGATGATTTAACAACGCCTAATTCATGCAATCTTTGCGCAATTTCAGAACCTGTTTCTCCAGGCATGATTTCGATGATTACTTCTGGTCCTGGAGCTCCACCCGCATAGTCCGGAGCGGCTTCAATACCCGCTGCAAAAGGTCGAATCGCAAGTGTAAAGAGGGCTACAACGAAAGCAGCTATGAGTAGCCTTAACTTCATTCCAGAGGGCTTCCTGCAAAGTCGCCACGGGATTTCTCAGTACTAAGTGCATTCTCCAATATAGCTACTGCTGCAAATTGATCAATTTCAAACTTTGTTAATTTACGACCTGTATCAAGCGCTCTTTTGTGGGCTGATGACGTTGTTAATCTTTCATCAATCATTCGAACAACAATCTCATTCGGCAGATACTTCGTTAATCCACGAGCAAAATCACGAACCTTGAGCGCTGAACTCCCTTCTTCGCCAGATAGATGTAGCGGTAATCCGATGTAAATCACTGAAACTTGTTCTTCGCTGCAAATTTTCGAAATACGTTGCTGCGCCTTGTCAAAATTATCGCCGTTTTCTATAGTCTCCAGCGGTGAGGCAATAACCCCGGACACATCACTCATCGCTACACCAATTCGAACATCCCCATAGTCGATGGCAAGGCGACGACCCGCTTTTTGATACATTTTTACATCAGAGATGAAGCGATAGCGTTGAGGGCATCTGAAATCTTGGATTTATCAACGCCGCCGCCTTGAGCAAAATCATCTTTGCCACCGCCGCCACCGCCGAGAATCGTTGATCCAATTTTCACTAACGCACCTGCCTTAATTCCGGCAACTCGCGCCCCTTCATCTGTTGCAACCACTAACGTTACTTTCTCTTCGCCAGCGCTAGCTAGAGCAATGACGCTGGATGAAAGTTTGTTTCGTAAATCCAGAGCAACTACTCGTAAATCTTCACCCGAAAAACCCGGGCCCACATCATGAGTAATGAGGGAGATAGCGCCGATTTTCCGTACCTTGGAAAGAAGTTCACTAGATTTAGCAAGCGCCTCTTGTGTCTTCACAAAAGCAAGCTCTTTTTCCATTTCTTTCATCTTGGTGATAAGTCCAGAAATACGTTCCGGCAAATCTTCAACTCTGCTGCCTTTGATCAATTCTGTCAGCGAGTTGAGCAAGATATGTTCTCTGACGAGAAACGAGTAAGCATCGACTCCAACAAGTGCCTCGACACGACGTACACCTGCACCGATGGATGACTCTCCGAGCAATTTGACGATTCCTAGTTGCCCTGAGCGAGTTACATGCGTTCCGCCACATAATTCCCGCGCCCAATCTCCGACGCTAACAACGCGAACTCGATCACCGTACTTTTCACCGAAGAGCGCCATGGCACCGATTGCTTTAGCTTCTGATTGCGACATTTCTTGAGCAGTCACTTCAAGATCTTCAAGTAGCAAACTATTTACGCGTCCTTCTACTTCCGCTAAGGCGCCTGCAGAGACTGCTCCAGCGGCAGGGAAATCAAATCTGAATCGACCTGGGGCATTTTCCGATCCAGCTTGGGTAGCAGTCTCACCCAATACCTCGCGAAAAGCTTTGTGGACCATATGTGTTGCAGTGTGCGCGCGAGAGATTCCACGGCGACGTTCTGTGTCTATGGCAGCATGAACCGAAGCTCCTGATTTCCACGAACCTGTAACCACTCTTCCTCTATGAACTATGAGTCCTGGAATTGGGGATTGAACATCATCGACTTCAAATACAGCGCCATTAGCCCCACGGATAACTCCTCCATCAGCAAGTTGGCCACCACCTTCGGCATAAAAAGGAGTCCGATCAAGAATCAGTTCGACTTCATCCCCTACCTGTGCATCGTGAACAACTTTTCCGTCTCGCACCATACCTACAAGGTTTGATTCGCTTTCAATATGGGAATATCCGATGAACTCAAATTTATTACCCAATTCGGCGATTTTTCGATATTCCGAAAGATCAGTATGGCCGCTCTTCTTTGCCTTTGCATCAGCTTTTGCGCGCTCTCGTTGTTCCTTCATGAGACGAGTAAATCCATCCGCATCGACAGATAATCCTTGTTCCGAAGCCATCTCCAAAGTTAGGTCGAATGGAAAACCATATGTGTCGTGCAATTTGAAAACATCATCTCCTGAGAGTTTCTTACTTCCAGTTTTCTTCGTTTGAGAACTTGCTTGGTCGAAAATTAAGGTTCCACTCTTGAGAGTTTGTAAAAAAGCTGATTCTTCGGCTTCTGCTACTTTAGAAATTCTCTCCTGATCAGAGACCAATTCAGGGTATTGAGTTCCCATTGCTTCGATGGATGCTTTAATCAACTCCACCATATTGTGGTCCGGAGAACCGAGGAGTCTCATGTTGCGTGTAGTACGCCGCATCATTCTGCGCAGAACGTATCCGCGACCTTCATTTCCTGGGGTTACACCGTCGCCGATTAACATAGTTGCGGTTCTAGCGTGATCAGCGATAACTCGCAATGAAATATCGCTCTTCTTCTCTTTGCCGTAAGTGATTCCAGTAATACTGCTAGCGCGATTCAGAATATGTTTCGTCGTATCTATCTCATAAATATTCTCAACACCTTGGAGCAGCGCAGCAGTTCTTTCGAGACCCAAACCAGTATCGATATTTTTTGCAGGAAGCTCTCCGACAATTGGATATCCCTCTTTGCCAGGTCCCGCACCTCGAATATTCTGCATAAAGACAAGATTCCAAATCTCTAAATAACGATCCTCATCAGCTATTGGACCTCCCTCACGTCCATACTCTGGGCCGCGATCAAAATAGATTTCGGAACAAGGACCGCAAGGACCAGGGACTCCCATCGACCAAAAATTGTCTGCCATTCCCCTGCGTTGAATTCTTTCTCGTGGAACTCCAACTTTTTTGTGCCAGATATCTGCTGCTTCATCATCATCATAGTAAACAGTCACCCACAAACGGTCTTCAGCAAAACCGTAACCGCCTTCATGAGTTGCTTTTGTTAAGAGCTCCCAAGCCAAAGCAATGGCGCCCTCCTTGAAATAATCACCAAAACTAAAATTGCCACACATCTGAAAGAAAGAAGCATGTCGAGTCGTCTTTCCAACTTCGTCAATATCAAGAGTTCGCACGCATTTTTGGACTGATGTTGCGCGCGAGTACGGCGCTGTTACCTCACCTAAGAAGAACGGCTTAAAAGGAACCATTCCGGCATTCACCAACAATAAGTTGGGATCATCGGCTATGAGAGAGGCCGATGGAACAACTGTGTGTGGAATGCCGAGGCTATTTTCAGATTCGAAGAATGAAAGCCACCGTGAGCGGATCTCGGCTGAGTTCACGAGATTCTAGAACTCTTCATCATCGTCATATCGAGCACTTTTACTCTTCTTACTGGATTTTCCCTTTTTCTTTTTTCGCATTTGTGCAGCCGTCAGTACGGCTCCTGCCGCCTTCATCGCCATCTGGTTTTTATCTAAGAACGAGGAGGTATTGTTTGAAATCTTGCTGCTCAACTCCTCCATCGATTTTGTAACTTTATTGATACTCTGTAATGGGCCATTGACGAGTTCTACGGTTGTGGTGACTTCATGAAGAAGTGGAGTAGTTTCCTGAGATATTTCCTTGACTGCCGTACCAACTTCATCAATTGCGCGTCCCAAACGGACCACGGCATACGCGATAGCCAAACCGATAATGAGAAGCGCGCTGGCAGCAATGATTGCTGCGATTCCACCTGCTGACATGAGGCTAGCCTACCGAAACTGCACTTAAACCAGTATTGGCAAGGGCATATCAGGCTTGCGATGTTCTTTATGGGCCACTAATGCTGAAAGGTGATACGCCTCAAGAGCAGCGATATTAGTGGGATTTTGGTACTTGCTACCATCAACAACATCACCCATGCGCGCTTCAATCACTGCATGAACATCGTTACCTGAGAGAGTTTTATGAGTTTCAAGGGCATGTGCAACTGCGAGAATATGTACTCGATCGTGAGCCAATAGTTCTTCTGCTCTCGTCAAAAGCGATGCCAAATTATCTTCAATACGATCCGATAGCGCTCTGCGCATTTCTTGTTTGGCATCATTTGGGCGAGCACCTCCGGGCGCGCCAATCTCCATTCGACGGCTTGATGCGTAGGAGGAAACCGTAGATCCCATACCCCAATAGCCTTCCATTAATCCTGCAACTGTTGTCGCAGATTCCAAATCTCCCGAAACTCCTGAAGAATTGTCTCCGTCAAAAAACATTCTTTCGCCCGCCAAAGACGCGAGAGAAACCAGAATGTCGCCTTCGTACTCACTCTTCCAATGCGTGAACTGATCATCGGGTGGGATTGAAGCAACCATTCCTAAATATTCGGCTCCCTTTTCAATCGTTGCAATATCAATATCCATATGTTTACGAACTCGATAAGCCATCACTGCATGACAAGCTTCATGAACAGCAGTGGCATGACGTTCGCGCTCAATATATTCCACATCTTCCGATGGCCCGAGTTGCTTCAGTTGTTTGGCTTTAAGAACATCGGCCCAAGTGACGCTTGTACGACCATTTCGTATTGCCATGATGAGAGATTCATTGACTAAATCCTTGATAGTGGCCCCGGTCGCATAAGGCGTAATGATTGCGAGCTTCTCAATCTCTTCCTTTGATAAAGAGTTAGCTACTTTCGCAAAATAACCTTCGTAAGTTCTGATACGACCGGCCTTGCTTGGGTAACCAACGCGGTACATTCGATCGATTCGACCAGGACGTAGGAGCGCTTCATCGAGGGACTCGGGCATGTTCGTGGCCATCACAACGAGAATTCGATATTTGGGAGGATTCTTTGGTCGCATGCCCAATGTTCGGCGAACGATTCGATTGAAAAAACCACGAGGTTTCTTTAAGCCCGATAACTCAGTCAGGAGAGCTTGAAGAGTACCCGTTCCTGCTCCTCCACCGCCGCCTGCGCCCATAACAAATCGATCGATGATGCGCGGCTTACTTTCCTGAGTTGGCACATCAAACGAGCGGTCGAAAGTCAACACTGAATTCGCGACATCACTTAAATACGCTGATCCACGACACTCATCTTTAGAAGAATAAGCACCTGGTCCACGTTGTGTGATGCTCCCACGATTTCCTAGCGCATCAGCTTCATCAAAGAACACAACGACTCCACCGTATCGAAGCGCGAGTTTACGTAGTTTTCTGAAAAGGCCTTTTACTTTGAGAATTCCAACTCCAAAAAACATATTGTTAAACGCACCTGGATCTACGAAAACGAATGGCTTACCAGTTTCTCCCGCCATTGATTCCGCCATAAGTGTCTTACCGGTGCCTGGAGGTCCCCACAATAAGATTCCACCTGGAACATAACCACCTAATTTTTCAATGCTCTCAGGGTTTTCAAGAAACACCAAGTTCTCTCGAATTCTGGCTAGTACGTGATCTTGTCCCCAAACATCGGTAAACCGAGTTTTTATGTCGTCTGGGAAATACGTATCAATACCACCGCGACTGAGAAACCAGAAGATTGCTACAAATTGGATAATGACGAAAACTACGGCAAACATAAGTTGACCGATTATTGGAAGAGCACTCCATAGCGCTTTCGGAGCAAGGAATAGTGCGCGAACCGGTGTCTCTTTATAAATGGCGCCTAGAACAACTGATAACAATGTGATGACGAGCGCCCATTTGATAACTCTAGAAAGTCGGAAGCGAGTCCAATCACTGAGTTTATGAAGAGCTCGATCTATAAATGAAAAATAGCGTTGCCAAACTCCGTGATAGGGCGCTGCGAGTTCGGAGATGAGGAAATGAGTCTGCCGAATCGCTTCCACAGCGAACAAAGGAAAAATCCACCATCGCTGGTAAGCACTATTAGATACAGCATTTTGAAAGGTCAAGGTTTCATCGCCGGCCATATCGGCCCAAACCAAGACGAAAAATACGATGGTGAAGAAGAGTAGGAACTTAATGCGATCGTAAACCGAGAGATGAACTCTAGTTTTTCGATCTGAATCTTTCGGGCGAGAAGTGGTGGTATCAGCGGGATTTGTGCTCATTGATTTACCTCCGGTTTGAAATCCACGCCACTTTCTTTTCTCTGGGCATCTGTAATTGGGGTCGGTGCGCCAGTCAGCGGATCGCCACCGCTAGCAGTCTTCGGGAAGGCAATCACTTCACGAATAGATTCTGCTCCTGCAAGAAGCGCACATAAACGGTCGAGTCCAAGAGCAATACCACCATGAGGAGGAGGACCGTAGTTAAATGCTTCAAGCAAGAAACCAAATTTGCTTTCTGCTTCTTCTTTTGACAAACCAATGACTCTAAAAACGGCTTGTTGAATCTCACGCTTATGAATACGAATTGATCCTCCGCCAATTTCGCTTCCATTAAGAACGATGTCGTACGCATAAGCAAGTGCGCTACTAGGATCATTCTCAAACGTTGATTCATATTCCGGTTTAGGTCCAGTAAATGGATGATGCACTGCTGTCCATCCACCAGCCTCCGTTTTTTCAAACATCGGAGCATCAACAACCCAGAGGAATTTCCAGGCTGATGTATCAATGAGATTGCACCGCTGACCGATTTCGAGCCGAACAGCTCCAAGTAAATTCAGTGATGACTGTCTTTCGCCAGCTGCGAAGAAAATTGCATCTCCGTTCCTTGCTCCTACCTGGGCTGCAATTCCAGCACTTTCTTTTTCAGATAAGTTCTTTGCAACGGGACCGCCGAGCGTTCCATCGTCGCCAACAAGAATGTATGCAAGACCTTTAGCTCCGCGAGCCTTTGCCCAGTCCTGCCACGCGTCAAGTTCTCGTCGCGGAGAAGACGCTCCTCCTGGCATCACGACGGCGCCCACAAATTCCGCCTGGAATACTCGGAATGAGGTGTCCTTGAAAAATTCAGTGACGTCAGCCAATTCATTTCCAAAACGTAAATCAGGTTTATCAGATCCGAAGCGACGCATTGCTTCGTGATAAGTCATGTGTGGAATGGGCAGAGGAATGTCGTAACCAGCGACCTCTTTAAAGACTTGAGAGAGAATCTTCTCCCCGACAGCAATAACATCTCCTTGATTTCCAAAAGAAAGCTCTATATCTAATTGCGTGAATTCAGGCTGACGATCTGCGCGAAAATCCTCATCTCGGAAGCACCGCGCGATTTGATAATACTTTTCCATTCCAGCAACCATGAGAAGCTGTTTGAATAATTGGGGAGACTGAGGAAGTGCGTACCACGATCCCGGCTGGAGTCGAACTGGAACAAGGAAATCTCGTGCGCCTTCGGGAGTAGACCGAGTCAGATACGGTGTCTCAATTTCAAGAAATCCTTCATCGTCCATGACAGATCGAATTACTGATGTAACTTTGGAGCGAAGTCGAAGAGCCTTGCTTGGATTTTCTCGGCGTAGATCGAGATAGCGATATTTCAGCCGCACCTCTTCGCTGACATTGACAGTCTCTCCACTATCAACGGGAAAAGGCAATGGAGCCGCTTCGCTGAGGACCTCGAGCGATTCACACATTACTTCAATCTCTCCGGTTGGAATATTGAGATTTTCATTTCCGGCGGGCCGTTTTGCGACTTTGCCTACCACCAGTACGCACCATTCGGCTCGAAGTGCACCCGCCACTTTTTCATCTGAAATTACAACTTGGACATTTCCCGTGGCATCGCGGAGGTCAATAAATGCAACACCACCATGATCACGTCGTCGCGCCACCCAACCTGCCAACGTGACGGTTTCGCCCAGATGGCTCGAGCGGATATCGCCAGCACCGTGAGACCTAAGCACACAAAACCTTTCTCAAGTTGATGAATCCGAGCGCGAGCCGACTAGGTAGATGTCCTAGCGCGACTTTTCCGCAAGGGTCGTTGCAAGAGCGCTAAGGGTAACCGAATCCGACTCCCCCGTCGCCATATTTTTGAGTTCAACGTTTCCACTGCTGATTTCAGCATCTCCGACAACTATTACAAATCTTGCTCCGGATTTATCAGCTGCTTTCATCGAGCCCTTGAGACCCCGATCTCCATAACTCTGCTCGACAACGAAACCACTTCGTCGAAGATCGCTGACGATGGTGAAGGAATCTTTTTTCGCAACCTCACCGAGCGAAATCACATATAGATCGGTGTAACGCGCAACACTAGGTTTGATCTTCTCGACTTCCATCGCAAGAAGAATCCGGTCGATTCCAAGTCCAAATCCAATCCCAGAAAGAGATTGACCACCTAAAGTTTCCATGAGTCCGTCGTAGCGACCGCCACCACCTATTCCCGATTGGGCGCCGAGCCCATGATGAACAAACTCAAAAGTAGTACCTGTGTAGTAATCCAAACCGCGGACCATTCTGGGATTAACTTCAAATGGAATTCCGATGGATCGCAGCGCTTCTTTAACTGCGTCGAAATTTTCCAAACTCTCCGAATTTAGAAAATCCATAAGAAGCGGCGCAGTAGCCATTTGTTTCTGAATTTCTTCACGCTTGTCATCAAAAAGACGAAGTGGATTTTTCGTCGCACGTGACTTCGTCTCCTCATCAAGATCCATACCAGCGATAAAACTATCAAGCGCTGTGCGATGAGAGTTCCGCGAGGCTCGATCACCAAGCGATGTGATGTGCAAAGTGAAGTTCTTCAATCCCACTCGCTTATAACCTTCATAGGCTATTGCTATAACTTCTGCATCGAGTTGTGGGTCATTAACGCCGATTGCTTCCACTCCAAATTGATAGAACTGACGATAACGCCCGGCTTGCGGACGTTCGGCTCGGAAAAATGGTCCACGATAATAAAGTTTTACGGGTAATTTGCCTCGATCAAGGTTATGTTCAATGACGGCGCGCATCACGCCTGCTGTGCCTTCAGGTCGAAGCGTTATTGAACGTCCGCCACGATCTTCGAATGTGTACATCTCTTTGGAAACGACATCAGTTGATTCGCCAACGCCACGTGTGAAAAGTTCAGTATCTTCAAAAATTGGTAATTCAATTAATTCATACCCGGCAGCGAGGGCTGGTCCGCACAAGGTCTGCATGACAAAATCGAACAGAGCGCTCCGTGGTGGGAAGTACTCAGAAACTCCTTTTGGAGCTTGAAATTTTCCACTCACTGTTAGTAACTCCCTAGTCTTCCTTCTTGAGCCGCTTTGAGGTACGAATTAGTTCGTAGCTCATGCCCGAGAACTGTTTGATCTCCATGTCCGGGCAAAACAACTAACTGCTCGGAGAGCGGCGCAATTTTCTCACGAAGCGAACGTTCCATGTCGGATAAAGAGCCTCTCGGCAGGTCTGTTCTTCCGATTGAGCCTTTAAATAGAACGTCTCCACTGATCAAGATCTCATCATCTATCTCGACAACGACTGAACCGGGGGTATGACCGGGTGCGTGATGTATGACGGCCGTCATCTCTCCCAGAGTCAATTTTTCGCCATCGTGTATTGAATAAGTTGATTCGGGTTCCTTAAATCCATCTGTAATTACTGCAGCACTTTTTAGTTCAGCAACCAGTGCTTGACTCTGCGTCCCCATCGCTCGTTCTGGAACCGTCAACAAATCTCGATCCATTTCGTGGACGTAGCAATCAATCCCAATAAAATCTTTGGTTGCTGAAATGAGTGAAAAGGTGTGATCAAGATGTCCGTGGGTGATAATCACTGCACCTATTTTCAAGTTATGCTGCACAGTTTTTTTGGCTATAGCTCCATTCAACGATGGAATCGCGATGCCCGGATCTACGATGATGCACTCTCGATTTGGTCCTGGAGCGATAATCCAGCAATTGGTCTGGTAATAATCAGCAACTACCCGATTGATTAATAACCCCATTGAGTTCGCTCCCTCATGAGGTGATTCTGCCAAGATGTCTGATTTCCCGTTCAATTATGCGGCGATGTAGCAAGAGTTTTTACAGATAAAGCCTTCGGGGGTAGCGTGTGACCCTCACCAACCGCTGAACCCACAACGTTCTGAAGTCAGAACGCGCAACGTTCGAGAAAGCTAGGCCGTCATGGAATCGCTCGATAACCAACCAACACTTCCAAATTCCGCAGCAGCGGCTCTCATTGGGGATCCAGCCAAGTTTGGTCGAGTTGATGAGAATGGAACGGTTTACGTTCGCACAAATGATGGTGAAAAAGTTGTCGGCTCATACCCTGGAAAAACCGCAGAAGAGGCGCTTGCATATTTCGTCAGAAAATTCGAAATCGTTGCTTCAGAAGTTGCCCTGTTAGCCGCTCGCATTATCAGTGGAGCTATGGTTCCTGATGACGCCCATGATGCGGTCAAAAAATTACGTAATCAGGTAGACCACCTTAATGGCGTAGGAAATTTAGATGCGCTTCGATCTTCTCTGGAGCAGATCCCACCTTTGATTGATGAGCATCGCCCGGCTTATGAAGCGAAGAAGGCAGCTGAATCAGAAGCCAAAGCTGCAAAACGCGCTGCGACGGTTGCAGCAAAGCAAGCTCTAGTTGCAGAAGCCGAATCCCTTGTTGATTCCACCAGTTGGAAGGCCACGGGCGAGCGCCTCAAAACTTTACTTGAAGAATGGAAAGCCGCTCCACGACTCGATAAGAAGACTGATGGTGAACTATGGAAACGCTTCTCAGGAGCTCGGAATAAATTCGATAAGAGACGTCGCACCCACTTCGCATCACTCACACAACAACAGAGCCAAGTGAAAAGTACAAAAGAACGAATTGTTTCTGAAGCCGAAAGTTTGGCTACCTCCACTGATTGGGTCGCAACGGCTCGCCGTTATAAAGCGCTGATGGATGAATGGAAAGCAACTGGTCGCGGCAAAAAGACCGATGATACGAAGTTATGGAATCGTTTCAAGACTGCTCAAGACACATTTTTCGCTGCTAAAAATGCAGATCTGGAGAAACGCGGTGAATCAATGGCCGCGAATCTTGAGAAGCGCGAAGCAATTGTTGCTGAAATCGAAGCTATCCTGCCCATCACTAATCTTGATGATGCACGACGCAAGTTCCGTGATCTCCGTACCAAGCTCTCCAAAATCGGCGCGATTGATAAGAAGAAACGCTCTGCCCTTGATAAACGGGTAGACACAGTAGAAATGACTATCAAAGAGGCAGAACAAGAGAAATGGCGCCGTAGCGATCCTGGCGCGCGCGCTCGGGCAAATGACGTTGTCAATCAACTCCTTAGCGCCGTTGCCGATTACGAAACAAAAGCAGCAAAGGCTGAAGCAACCGGAGATGCGAAGAAAGCTGCTGAACTACGTGAAGCTGCTGATGCGCGTCGAATGTGGTTAAGCGAGGCTCAAAAAGGTTTGGCGGATTTCACAACCGCTTAATTGTTAATTGTTTGTAACGCGGTAAACATCATAGACGCCTTCAATTCGTCGTACCGCTGACAGTACGACGTCTAAGTGCGAAGCATCTGCCATCTCAAAAGTGAAGCGCGAAAAGGCAACTTGATCCTTGGTGGTATTGACTGCGGCATGCAAGATATTCACCTGTTGATCCGAAAGAGTTCGCGTTATATCTGAGAGCAATCGCGCGCGATCAAGTGCCTCGATTTGAATATTAACAAGGAAGACTGATTTAGCGTTCGGATCCCACTTTACTTTCACAATCCGGTCGCCTTGGTGAAACTTGAGATCAGCAACATTTACGCAATCAGTACGATGGATTGAGACGCCATTGCCGCGCGTTATAAAGCCAGTAATCGCATCTCCAGGAACTGGCGTACAGCAACGCGCCAACTTAACAAGTACGTCATCCACTCCTTCTACCTGTATTCCACTCGCACTTCTGCGTGCCGGCCGAGTGGAGATTCCCGTAACAAGATTTTCCAAAGTTGGAGTGTCGTGTGTTTCTTCTAAACCTAATGAAGATTCAAGTCTTTCAATAACGTGGTTTGCAGAAATATGCCCATCACCGACTGCGGCATACATCGCATCGATATCCGGATAATTCAAATCATGCGCTAATTGCAGAATGGTTTGTCCACCCAAGATTTTCTGGATCGGGAGCCCGGCCTTTCGCATCTGACGGGCGATTGATTCTTTCCCAGCATCGATCGCCTCCTCTCGTCTTTCTTTTGTGAACCAAGCCTTAATCTTGGAGCGCGCCCGCGGTGATTTCACAAAATTTAACCAATCTCGACTTGGGGCGGCGTTCTCACCCTTATTCGTCACAACTTCAACCACATCGCCATTGCTCAAGGGCGCCTCGAGGGAAACCAATTTGCCGTTTACTTTCGCTCCAATGCATCGATTGCCTACTTCGGTGTGCACTGTGTATGCGAAATCGACCGGAGTGGATCCTGAAGGAAGTGCGATAACGCTTCCCTTCGGAGTGAAGACAAATACTTCTGGCGTACGCAAATCAAACCGAAGCGCGTCAAGAAACTCTGAGACATCTGATGTTTCTTGTTGCCACTCATGAAGCTGCTTCAACCACAACATGTCAGGCGAATCCGATGATCTTCCACCGGAACTTTGTTTGTATTTCCAGTGGGCGGCAATTCCGTATTCGGCACGACGATGCATGTCATGAGTTCGAATCTGAATTTCAACAGCTTTTCCTGTGGGGCCAATAACGGTTGTATGTAGCGATTGATATAAGTTGAACTTCGGCATTGCGATGTAGTCTTTGAATCGTCCCGGTACCGGACTCCATCGAGCGTGAATAGATCCCAATACTGCGTAACAATCTCGAACATCGTTGACGAGTACTCGAATACCAACCAGATCGTAAATATCGTTGAATTCCCGTCCCCGCACAACCATCTTTTGATAGACGCTATAAAGATGTTTTTGTCTCCCGGTGACTGTGGCTTGGATTCCTTCTGCAGTAAGGTCTGCCTCAACAACGGTAATCACGTCATTGGTAAGTTTTTCACGAGATGGATTACGTTCGATCACTAGTCTTTCAATCTCGTCAAATTTCTTTGGTTCAAGGTATTTAAAGGAAAGGTCCTCCAACTCCCATTTAATGGCGTTCATGCCAAGTCGATGAGCGAGCGGTGCATAAATATCTAGAGTCTCTCTAGCTTTTCTCGCAGACGACTCAGGCTCAACAAATTGCCACGTGCGTGCATTATGTAATCGGTCTGCCAACTTGATCACAAGAACACGAATATCTTTAGCCATAGCCACGACCATTTTTCGAACCGTTTCTGCTTCAGCAGTAGGTCCATATGTAAGTCGATCTAGTTTGGTGACTCCTTCAACCAAGGTCGCTACTTCATCGCCGAAATCTTCGCGAAGTTTTTCTGGTGAGTAAGTTGTATCTTCGACCGTGTCGTGGAGAAGTGCAGCTGCGATGGTTGAAGGATCCAATCCAAAGTCAACGAGAATCTCTGCAACCGCTACTGGATGGGTAATGTACGGATCGCCACTTTTCCTTAATTGACCCCGGTGCGCTTTCTCAGCTGCTTCGAATGCGCGTTCAACTACTCCCAGCTCCGACTCTTTATTAGTGTCGCGGAGCTTTCTTACTACTGGAGTAATAAGCGCGTTCATGCGCTTAGGTTACTTGAACGCTATTTGCGGCGCTTCTTACGATTTGCGCGAGGGGCTTCAGCCGAAACGACGCCACCTTGTTTCGCAGCAACACGTTGATTGAGCGCCTTTATTGCAGGTTCTCTTTCTCGAAGGCTTGCCAGGATTGGTGCAGCGATGAAGATTGAGGAATATGTTCCGGCTATCAATCCTATGAATAACGCTAAAGCGAGATCTTTAAGTGTTCCTGCACCTAAGAGTCCGGCGCCAACAAAGAGAATCGCCGCAACCGGCAAGAGAGCAATGAGCGACGTATTAATGGATCGAACGAGAGTTTGGTTTACCGCGAGATTTGTTGCTTGCGAGTAAGTACTTTTGCCAGTGCTTGTTATTGCCCGAGTGTTTTCACGCACTTTGTCGAAGACTACGACTGTGTCATAGAGCGAATACCCCAGAATAGTAAGGAAGCCAATGACCGTAGATGGAGTCACTTCAAATCCAACCAATGCATAGATACCGACGGTAATGAACACGTCATGAATCACTGCAACGATGGCTGCCACTGCCATTTTTGGTTCGAAAGCCAATGTCAGGTAAATCATGATGCATATAAGGAACGCAATCAGTCCTTGGAACGCCTTGCGCGAAATTTCATCTCCCCACGAAGGGCCCACATTTTGCGTGTCGATGGATTCAACACTTACACCAAACTTTGCTGCCAGCGCATCTTGAATAGCGTTGGATTGCGTAGGTTCGATAACCCCGGTCTGGACCCGAATTTTGTCATTACCAATTGTTTGAACAATCGTGTTTCCTGTGTAACCGGTTGAAGTTACTGCAGCACGAGCCTCTTCGACTGTGCCGGAGACGCTCGTTACAGTAAATGCAGATCCGCCCTTAAATTCAATTCCAAGATGTAGTCCTTGAACGCTCAAAGCAAAAATCGACAGTGCAACAAATACTCCAGAAAGCGCGTACCACTTTTTACGTGCACCAATAATATTGAGAGAAGTTTCGGCACGATAAAGACGACCGCCGAGTCCGGATAGTTTCATAACTACGCCACCTTTCCATCAACAACGGGCGAGACGATGCCAACGCTTCGCGGTGAAACGCCAGACCATGCTGAACCGCTCTGGAAATAGTTGAGCTTTGCCAAGAGGGTGACGAGCGGCTTGGTGAATAGGAAAATAACGATGAGATCGACCGCGGTTGTGAGACCAAGTGTGAAGGCGAAACCACGCACGCTTCCAACGGAGACGATATACAAAACAACCGAGGAAATAACTGAGACCAAGTCAGCCACAATGATTGTGCGCCGTGCGCGTTGCCAACCCGTTTCAACTGCCACACGCAGCGGCTTGCCGTCACGCATTTCATCTCGTATACGTTCAAAGTAAACGATAAATGAGTCTGCGGTGATACCAATTGCGACAATCATTCCGGCAATTCCCGCAAGAGTTAGAGTAAAACCAACGGTTTTTCCAAGTAATAAGCAGAGCAATAAAACGTGCGCGCCGGCTAGTAGAAGTGAACCAATGACAACAGAACCTAAGGCTCTGTAGTACATCAGCGAGTAGAGAACGACGAGAAGAAGACCTAATCCGCCAGCGACGAGGCCAGCGACAAGCTGATCATTTCCGAGCGTTGGCGAAACTTGTTGAACTTCGCCGCGGTCAAAAGCCAGTGGAAGAGATCCATATTTCAGAACGTTCGCTAAATCTTGAGCTTCAACTTGAGAGAAACTTCCTGTGATCTGGGCGCTTCCACCAAGAATTGCTTCATTGATGCGTGGAGCAGAAACTACAACTCCATCGAGAACAATTGCTACTTGATTTTGTGGCGATGGAAGGTCTACGACACTTTGTGTGAGTGTGCCAAATTTCTTGGTTCCATCCCCGGTGAAATCTAAAGATACAAACCAACCACTTGCATTCTGTTGATCAAGTGCCGCAGTCGCACCCTTGATGTCACGTCCAACAACTTGTGCTGGAGCGAGAACATAACGTGAACTGCCATTTCGATCACATGTAACGATCAGATCGTTGGCCGAATCTCCTCCGCTACCGAGAGTTGATTCCGGTTTCGTGCAATCTAAAGTTTTGAACGCAGTTACTTGCTCTTCCGTAAAAGGAATACCCTCTATGAGCTTGTCATCTTCGGAAGTAGGTACGGCGCCAGCCTCTACAACAACCTGTCGGAATCGCAATTCAGCGGTCTGGCCCACGAGATCAACGACGCGACGACCGGTTTCTCCGGGAACGGAAATTACAATTTGGCGATTTGTGCCAGTACCTTCAGAAGTAACTTCAGCTTCTGCTACACCCAATGAGTTAACACGCTGACGAATAATTGAGACTGCTTGATCGATAGCTTCGGTGGTTACCTGCCCCTCTTGGCCGGTCTGGAGGCGAGGTTGCAATGTGACGCTTGTACCACCGCGTAGATCCAGCCCAAGGTTGATGGTTGTGGCGCTCACAGTAAAAGCAACGCCGTAGAAAATGGCGGTAATCAGTACCGTTAACGTCAAAGTGCGAGCAGGTCGAGCGTTCTTTGAGACGCCGGATTTACGTTGATTATTTCCGTAAGACATGGGGCGAAAGTCTAGAGGTGTACGTCTGGACTGTCGAAAAGCCCGAGAGATTGAGCGGGGGGTGTTTTACCGAGGTGCTTCCATGCTGCTGCTGTTGCGGCTCGTCCTCGAGGTGATCGGACCATAAATCCACTCCTCACCAAAAATGGCTCCGCGACAGATTCCACCGTTTCTCGCTCTTCTCCGACAGCCATCGCCAAAGTATTAAGGCCGACTGGACCGCCACCAAATTGTTCGATCAACGCTCGGAGAATTGAATTATCCAAACGATCTAATCCAATTTCATCAACTTCATACATTGTTAAAGCTGATTGTGTGATCTGCAAATCTATCGACCCATCTCCATGAACTTGTGCATAATCTCTAACTCTACGAAGTAGGCGATTTGCAATACGTGGGGTGCCTCGAGATCGCTTTCCTAATTCTGCGATTGCAGGATCAGCTATTTTAACTTCGAGAAGTGCCGCACTTCGCAAAACTATTTGTGAGATATCAGCTTCATCATAGAAATCAAGATGAGCAGTGAAACCAAAGCGATCTCGAAGTGGTGCAGGCAGTAGGCCAGCGCGCGTTGTCGCACCAACCAAAGTGAAATGAGGCAGAGTTAATGGAATGGCAGTTGCTCCTGGACCCTTGCCCACCACTACATCGACGCGAAAATCTTCCATCGCCATGTAGAGCATCTCTTCTGCTGGTCGAGCCATGCGATGAATTTCGTCGAGAAAAAGAATCTCACCCTCAACTAAAGAGGAGAGAATCGATGCAAGATCGCCCGCATGAGTTATCGCAGGACCACTCGTGACTCGAATCGGCGCTTTCATTTCGGTTGCAACAATCATTGCCAACGTCGTCTTTCCAAGTCCTGGAGGTCCAGATAACAAAACATGATCCGAGGGTGCGCCTCGTTCGCGAGCGGCGCGCAGCAAAAGATCAACCTGGTCCTTGACGCGTTGCTGGCCCACAAATTCTTCTAGTGAGTGAGGGCGTAAGGCTTGCTCAGCACTTAACTCTTCAGGTGTGAGCGAAGAACTCATGATCTCCTCTGACATTTTTTGTTGCCTATAACTTTCGACGAGATTGGGCCAACGCTAATTTCAACATCTCAGGAAGATCCTTCTCTGTCGGAGTTCTGCCAAATTCTTCAAGAACATCATCGAGAGCTGATTCAGCTTCTTTCGTGGAGTAACCCAAGCCGGTAAGAGCGCCAATAACTTGAGTTCGCCATGGTCCCGCCAAAGAATTTTTCGATCGAAAACCACCACCAAATTTATCTTTGAGCTCCAGAATGATGCGTGACGCCACTTTCTTTCCAATCCCGGGTACGCGCTCCAGAGCCGCGTTATCTTGAGTTGCAATGGCATTGCGTAATTCCTCGGGTGTGTAGACAGCGAGCAAAGCGCTTGCAACCTTCGGGCCTATACCAGTGACAGATTGCAGTTGTTCGAAGAGAGACTTTGCATCGACTTTCTCAAAACCGTAGAGAGTCCAGGAATCTTCTCGGACCACCAATGAAATATGCAGAGTTAACAGATCCCCGACCCGAGAATTGCTCGCTAATTCAGGTGCAACAATAATTTCGTATCCAATTCCCGAAACTTCTAAAACGACTCGGTTAAGGCGTACATCAATTATTGTTCCCTTGAGTTGTGCAATCACTTCTTCACCTTCGCGCGGAGAGACTTAATTCTCGAACGCTCCTTTGCTACCGCAGTAGCGATCTTCTTTGAACCAGTTCCTCGCCAATGATGACAGATAGCAAGAGCCAGGGCATCAGTTGTGTCAACAGGTTTTGGGGCTTCCTTGAGATTCAGAATTTTAGTTACCATCGCGGCAACCTGCTTTTTATCGGCTCGACCAGATCCCGAGACTGCAGCTTTTACTTCACTGGGAGTATGCATCGCTATTGGCTTACCAGAACGAGCTGCGATGACTAAAGCTACTCCAGCAGCTTGACCCGTGGCCATTGCAGTTCGGACATTGAGTTGCGAGAAAACTCGCTCAACAGCAATTACATCGGGATCAAATCTTTCTATCCAAGCTTCTAATTCGTTGTGGAGTTGAAGAAGGCGTTGCTCTAACGGCGCATCAATGTCGGTTCTTATTACTCCACAAGACACGAGAGACAAGTGACGGGCTCCGACTTTTTCTACGATGCCGATACCGCACCTAGTGAGGCCTGGATCTACTCCTAAAACACGCACCTTCCCAGCCTAATGCTGAGAAAAATCAATCACGCGAGGCTCGCCATTACCTCATCAGAAACATCGAAGTTCCCGTAGACATTTTGAACATCATCACATTCTTCAATCGCATCTATCAATTCAAACACCGCCTTAGCAGTGTTCCCATCAATCGGAATAGACATAGAAGGCAAGAATGAAACCTCCGCCGATTCATAGTCGATTCCAGATGATTGTAAAGCGCTACGAATATCCACGATATCGGTTGCGGCGCTTACGATTTCAAAATTTTCACCAAGATCATTAACTTCTTCTGCGCCGTGATCCACTACGCATTCCAGAATTCCATCTTCTGTTAATACCTTAGATCCTTGATTCTTCTTGACGATCACAACACCTTTACGATTGAACATGTACGCCACAGATCCGGGATCGGCCATATTTCCACCGTTTCGGGTCACCGCTACACGAACTTCTGAGGCCGCTCTATTTCGGTTGTCAGAGAGACATTCGATAAGAATCGCCACTCCCCCTGGTCCATAACCTTCGTACATAATCGTTTCCCATTGAGCGCTCGTTTCATCCTGCCCGGAGGCGCGTTTCAAAGCTCTTTCAATATTGTCACTCGGTACCGAGTTCTTTTTTGCTTTTTGAATCGCATCGTAGAGTGTTGGATTTCCATCGGGATCGGCGCCGCCATTTCGCGCTGAAACTTCGATTGCTTTGATGTACTTTGCAAAGGCTCTCGACCGTTTTGAATCAATCAGCGCTTTCTTGCGTTTTATTGTCGCCCATTTGGAATGACCAGACATTAGCGTGCACCTACATTCACAACATCTTTACAAACGCTATCGATAAAATATTTATGTACTCGATTATCTCCAGTCAGTTCCGGATGAAACGATGTCGCCAATAAGTTGTTCTGTTGGATTGCTACAGGATGACCATCTACTGCGGCTAAAACTCTGACATTTTCGCTCACCGACTCAACCCATGGAGCCCGAATGAAGATTGCGCGTAATGGGGCATCGGTTATTCCCGCAAAGTGAAGATCTGATTCAAAGGAATCAACTTGGCGACCAAAAGCATTTCGACGTACCACTACATCCATTCCCCCAAAAGTTTCTTGACCTTCAATTGCGTCTAAAACCGAATTCGCAACCAAGATCATGCCGGCACAGGACCCATATGTGGGCATTCCATCTTTGATGCGCTGGGAAATAAGTTCGAAAATGCCAAAGGATCGAGCGAGTTTTGCAATAGTTGTGGATTCTCCACCCGGGATGACCAGCGCATCGATTGATTCAATTTCATTTTTGCGGCGTACTGGCTGGGCGCTGACTCCGCAATCGCTCAGCGACCGAACGTGCTCCCGAACATCACCTTGGAGCGCTAGTACTCCGACTTTCATGGTAAATACCAACCCAAAGTTAGGAACGAATTACCAACCGCGTTCAGCGAGTCGGTGTGGAACGGGAATATCAGCGACATTAATTCCAACCATTGCCTCACCTAGACCGCGAGATTGTTCTGCGACAACTTTTGGATCATCAAAGAAAGTTACCGCTTTTACGATTGCAGCAGCACGCTTGGCAGGATCGCCAGATTTAAAGATTCCTGAGCCAACGAAGACACCATCAGCTCCGAGTTGCATCATCATTGCTGCATCAGCAGGGGTAGCAATTCCACCAGCCGTAAATAGAACAACAGGTAACTTTCCTGTTGCGGCAATCTCTTTTACAAGCTCGTACGGAGCCTGCAATTCTTTAGCAGCGACATACAACTCGTCTTCACGCATTGAGGTAAGTCGGCGAATTTCATCGGAGATAGAGCGCATATGAGTTGTGGCATTGGAGACATCACCTGTGCCGGCTTCGCCTTTAGAGCGGATCATGGCCGCACCTTCGTTGATGCGTCGCAGCGCTTCTCCTAAATTCGTGGCGCCGCATACGAATGGCACAGTGAAATTCCACTTATCAATGTGATGGGTGTAGTCAGCAGGTGTGAGAACTTCCGACTCATCGATGTAATCCACGCCGATAGCCTGAAGAATTTGGGCTTCGACAAAATGACCAATGCGAGCTTTGGCCATGACTGGGATTGATACGCTTTTTTGAATCTCAGCAATCATGTCGGGATCTGACATTCGAGCAACGCCACCTTGGGCACGAATGTCAGCAGGTACTCGCTCAAGCGCCATTACCGCGACAGCTCCGGCATCTTCAGCAATACGAGCTTGCTCTGCATTAACAACGTCCATGATGACGCCGCCTTTGAGCATTTCTGCCATACCGCGTTTAACGCGAGCCGTTCCAGTTACATGTTCTTGAGTCATGGCGGGATTCTACTTTGAAAAGCCTTTACCGCGAATCTGAAGCAAAAAGCGCTTAATTTGTGGGTTCGGTCGGAGGATATTCGAAATCAGGTTCCTGATCTGTGAGGAAAAACCATACTTGTCCACGTTGAAAAAACGCTTCAGTTCCGTCTTCTAGAGTCCAGGAAGTTGGAGATTGTGCCGTAGGTCTATTCCATCGAACCGTGGTCACGGTGCCATTGCGAAGCAGATATGCCTTTCCAGTTCCCGTCACGGTGGTCTTAGGAGTTACACCACCAAACTTATCTCCATATTCGGATGGCTTTATCGTGACCATCTGGATGACCATCATTGGTGAACCAAGCTGCACGCCGCCGCTCGACATATTTGGTTTCTTGTCGTGATCTAAAAGGAAACTTTTATCGCTCTTGCTCCACGTCGCCTTATAGACAGCATTGGGCCAACGAATTGTTGCTGAAACGATTGGGGTCGCAAAAGCCGATTTCTTTCCATGGTTCCATCCAATTGTTGAAACTTTACTTACTGCCTCAGTCTTAGGCAGTAAGAGATTTGGTTTGACCATCATTGCATAGGGAGGAGTTCGCATCGCATCATTGAAATATATTGATGGTGGATTTCTTTCAGCGCTCAGATTAACAATGTTGGCCGCAGCTAATACAGGTCGAAGTTTGGACTGCGAACCGCTGTAGAGAAATCCAACTTTTCCAAACTGAGCCAAAATATCCACATCGCTAATTCGAGCTGATCTCACAGGCCCAAGAACTTCTGGATAGTTGGATGAATAGATGCCCATCAATCTAGTTAAACCTGCCTCGACTTGCGTCACAAATACAACATCAGCTGATTCAACGCCTTCTTGAGGATGAGAAAAAGTCGTGTCATCAAATTTCACTGCCAGGACTTTTCCATTACCCCCTTCAAGTCCAGTGAGGATATTGCGTTCGATTTGGGGTGAAGCATTTTGTTGTGAAACGAATGAGCAGGAGCTCAGAGCCAGCACCAAAAAAAGTGTCGATAAACGTTTCATCTCGAAATTTCTTGCAGAGAATCGTCTTCGAAAGCGTATTTGACTGGCAATGGTGCATGACCGGCGAGACGGAAAACGCGATAGATCATTTTCTCTCGTCTACTGCGGGCTGCAGAAACCGCTTCAATATGAAGTGAAATTGCTAGTCGGATTCGTTCCGTGAGCGTTTCAAGTTCTGAAAAAATCTCAGGAAATTCGGATCTGAGTTGTGCGTCTTCCTGAAGAATGAGCAGGGCTTGCGTTAAACCGCTTTCAGCTTCACTTCGATCTGCGATCTCAGCGTCACGGGCTTGATGAGCTGCTGCCGTAAGCAAAAGATTAGACGCTGAATCAATATTTGGTAAGTGGGCGATATCCAGCGCTAAAGCAGCCCGCCGCTGAAGGATGGCATCCAAGTTCGCCCACGAGGTTTCAGCGCGATGATGCAGTCGATCTAATCGGTTGGCGCTGAAAGTTAAATACCAAATGAAAAGTAGAGAGAGAATCGGAATCCAGAGATAACTCATTGCTCATTTACCTCTCGAGAAAACAATCGATTCCACACCCGTGAATCCGATGCCAACGTGACTTTTTCGTTATCCCTCCGCGCGTGGAGATATACGTTCATAATTTCATCACTTACTGCCGCCCAATCGAAACGTTGTGCTCGTTCAAGTCCTCGCATGCTTAGTGCTTCACGCTTATCTTGTGAACGTAAAAGTTCAATAATTTTTTCAGCCAAATCCGTGGCGTTCTCATTCTCAAATAGCGATCCATACTTTCCTTCATCAAGAAGGTAACGAAAGGCTGGGATATCACTTGCGATCGCAGGAACACCTGAGGCGAGCGCTTCTGCCAGGATGATTCCAAATGATTCTCCGCCAGTATTCGGTGCAACGTATAGATCTAGAGATTTGAGAAAGGATGCTTTTTCGTCATCATTGATTCTCCCCAGGAACTGCAATCTATTTCGCAGCGCCGGATTCACGCTCTGCATCGCTTCAATTCCCTCTCCCGGTCCTGCAATCAAGATCCGCACATCCGGGAAAATTCGAGCAATATTTGGTAGCGCTTCTAGCAGCACACCTAATCCTTTTCTAGGTTCCGAGAATCGACCAATGAAGCCAATCGTGTTCGGTCGCTTCCAATCTGGATTCGGTTCGGCATTACCGTAGAAACTAGCGCTAATGCCATTGGGTATTACGACAGCGTCTGTATCGAGATGAATTGTTAAAGTTTCTCGAGCAACTTCACTCACCGCAATTCTCGCGCGGAGTTTCTCGATGATGGGCTCCAAAACTGGCGCGATGGCAAAAGCTACTTTCTGTCGTGGTGCGGCGACATGGAACGTTCCCACCATTGGGCCTTCGGCAATGGAACATGCCAGAAGGGATAGCGAGGGAATTGCTGGCTCATGTAGATGAAGAATGTCAAAGTCCTCAGTGGCGATCCATTGGCGCACTCGTGAGGCAGCTACTGGGCCAAAAAGTACCCGCGCAACTGCCCCGTTATATGGAATGGCAACTGGTCTGCCTGCTGGCACAACAAAATCGTCATGGATGGAACTTTCGTCAGACGCTGGAGCAAGAACGGAGACTTGATGTCCTTGATTTGAATAGAACGTTGCAAGATCACGAATGTGCGCCTGAACTCCACCAGGCACATCCCAAGCGTACGGTGATACAAAGCCAATCTTCATGATCGTTCCTTAAAGGTTTCATCGATAAAGATCCGCTGTTGCATATGCCATGAACTTGGGTCTTTGCGAATGGCATCCTCAAATCTACTAGCCATAATCTGTGTGACTCTTTTAATCTCGCTCATACGTTCTGAATTTTCGTTCACTGCAATTGGCGGAGTAAATGCCACTTCTATGCCATTTTCGCGATAACTCACGAATGCAGTAATCAAGTCGGCCGACGTTTCATAAGCCAGAATTGCTGGACCAGCTGGCATCCGCGCCACATTACCGAAGAATCGAACATCGATTCCGGATCGGCTCAAATCTCTATCAGCAACGAGAGCTACCAACTCTCCTTCATCTCTCAAGATTTTCCGTAAGTCATCTAGTACTCCGGCATTGAGATCAAAAACTCGCATGCCCATACGTTCTCGATGGGCCAGGAATTTCCGGAAAAGTCGCTCAGGTTTTAAATGCTCAGCAACGGTATTAACCCGCGCTCCTTTTGCGCAGAAATAAGCACCAGCATGGTCCCAATTTCCCGCATGTGGCACAGCAACAATGACACCCCGTTTTTCTCGTACCGGATCAAAGAGAAAATGCTCATTGATTGCCTTGGTCGTCGCAAGAATTTTGTCAGACGTCCAATCTGATATTCGGAAAGTGTCACACCAATATCTCATTGCCGAATAAAGTCCACTTTGCACTAGCAGTTCGATTTCATGCGCGTTGTGGTCTGGTACGACGATTTGGTAATTCTTTCGAAGGCGACGCACTCTCGAACCGTTTCGACGATAGGCAATCCGTGCAATCGATTTGAAAAAAGAATAGGCAGCGCGCTCAGGAAGTAAACGAACTAAGCGCCACAACACACTATAAAGAAAATAGGTAATCCAGCTACTCATCTACTAACTCCGAGCAACAACGATAAGTCGTTGAGAAATGGTGATGGTTCCAATAATCGAAAGCACCGCAAGAGCAACGTTGAGCGCCAGTTCAACGCCAAGCCCATAGAGCCCAGTTGCCACAAGCATGATGATTAACCGCTCCGCCCTTTCAGCAATTCCAACGCTGCACTCGATACCAAGGCTCTCTGCTCGAGCGCGAATGTAAGGAATCAGGGCGCCAGTGACAAGCACATAGAGAGTTAAAATGACAGTTAGTGAACTCGTGGGCGAATCAAAAAAATATAGAAGTACTCCGATGCAAATAGCAGCATCAGTAATGCGATCCAGCGTTGAATCGATCAGCGCTCCCCAGCGCGTGGAGCCTTGTTCAGATAGTCGAGCCATCGTTCCATCGAATAGGTCGCTTAATGCAAAGAGCGCCACCACAACAGTTCCGACGAAAAAATCACCTCTCGAAAAAAAGTAAAGGGATGCGGCGATACTTCCAAGGGCACCTAATGTCGTCAGCGCATTAGGTGTCAGTCCACATTTCAAAAGGAATCGGCACGTTGGTGTAATCACCGCAGTGACTGGCGCCTTCAATCGACTAGCAATCATTGGGCACATCGTAGGCTTTCACCGTGATTGAACCCAACCCTCCGCGCTGGATTCTTGCTGGACATTCGAGTTCTCAGCCACGAGAACTGCTCGATGATCTTGAGCTCGCGCAGGCAGAAGTTATCGTCGAAGAGAGTTCCGCATTCGCCGAAATAGATTTCAACGCCTGCGACGCATTCATGCTTGTCATCAATGCTAAAACGGGCGTCTCTGGCGCCATGATTGAACTGTGGAATCGCGTATCAGATCGACAGATACCTCGCATGATACTTGTCAACGGATTGGAATTGTCTGAGATTGATTTCGATGACATTGTGTTGATTATTAATCGAGTCTTGGAAAATGTTGTTACTCCCTATCTCGTTCTCCACGATGAAGTAGGCGAACCAAGTGGGTTGATATCAATCGCTGATGGACTCGTGCACGATTATTCAGGTACCGAAGAAATCAATTACAAAGCTGATGATGAATTACTAAATCTGGTCACTGATTTTCGTGAGGAGTTGATGTTGGCACTTTCAGAGATGGATGAGTCTGCATACCAACAAGGGATTGTCGTCCCGGCTTTACCTTATATTCGTGCGAAAAAGATTGGGCTACGAGAAATTCAGAATTTCGCCCGAGTTCTCACCAAGCGCTAGCAATTTCTTCTCTGGTCTGGCTCAGTAATTTCGGTAAAACTTTAGTCTGACCGATTATTGGCATAAAATTCGAATCGCCAAACCAACGGGGTACAACATGTTGGTGAATATGGTCTGCAACGCCGGCACCCGAGAGTGCGCCCTGGTTCAGTCCGATATTAAAGCCACCGCAATTAGAAACTTTCCTTAAAACTGACATAGCTCGCGCCGTGAACGCTTGCATTTCATTGCGTTCACTTTCCGTCAGTTCTGTCAGGTCTGCTACATGTCGATTAGCGCAGATCAACATGTGGCCAGCGTTATAGGGATAGAGATTCAGAACGGCATATACCTCTTTACCTCGCGCAACAATCAGCGCCTCTTCATCACTCTTGGAGGGAATGGTGCAGAAAGGGCAAGGAACATCGTTATCGTCTTTTGGTCGGTTTTCTCCAGATAGATATGCCATTCTATGTGGTGCCCAAAGTCTCTCCCAGCGATCAGGAATTCCAACTCCCCCAAAAGAATTGTCACTCATGACTTTTAAACCTGGCTTCGTTTCGCGACCGCAGTAAGAATTTCCTGGATTGCGTCCTTGATGGGAACTCCATTCTTTTGTTCGCCATTGCGGTATCTAAAGGAAACTGCAGATGCTTTCTGATCATCCTCACCTGCTATGAGCATAAATGGAATCTTCTCGGTTTGAGCATTTCGAATCTTCTTCTGCATACGATCATCTGAAGCGTCAATATCAGCGCGAATTCCGGCACGCTTCATCTCTTTAACAATGTCCGCAAGATAATCATTAAATGCCTCAGCCACAGGTATAGCGCGAACTTGAATCGGCGCTAACCACGGTGGAAATGCGCCAGCGTAATGTTCTGTGAGAACTCCGAAAAATCTTTCGATCGAACCAAAGAGTGCGCGATGGATCATGACGGGTTGTTGGCGAGAGCCATCGGCTGCCGTGTAACCCAGATCGAATCGTTGTGGAAGTTGGAAATCAACTTGGATGGTCGACATCTGCCAGGTGCGACCAATAGCATCTTTTGCCTGAACCGAAATCTTTGGTCCGTAGAAAGCTGCGCCGCCAGGATCAAGAACGAGCTCCAACTTCTGTTTTCCTGCAGCTTGACGCAATGCTTCAGTGGCTGCTTCCCAATCAGAATCAGAACCAACCGACTTTTCTGGATTTCTCGTTGATAGTTCCAGGTAGAAATCAGTCAATCCGTAATCTCTCAACAAATTCAGTACAAAGGTAAGCAAACTATCGAGCTCTCCGGCCATCTGATCTTTGGTGCAATAAATGTGCGCATCATCTTGGGTAAATCCACGAGCACGTGTTATTCCATGAACCACACCGGACTTCTCATAACGATAAACAGTTCCAAATTCAAAAAGTCTTAACGGCAGATCTCGATACGATTTTGACGATGACTGATAAATAAGATTGTGGAAAGGACAATTCATCGGCTTCATGTAGTACTTCTGGCCAGGTTTTTTCAATGTTCCATCGGCGTGAAGTTCTTCGTCCATAACCATCGGTGGGTACATACCTTCTGCATACCATTGGAGATGTCCCGATGTTTCAAAGAGCGCAGCTTTTGTTAGATGCGGTGAATAAACAAATTGATAGTCCTCTTCTTCATGACGCTTGCGAGAATAATCCTCCATCGCACGTCGAATAATTCCGCCTTTAGGATGAAAGACGGCAAGGCCGGAGCCAATTTCTTCCGGGAATGAAAATAAATCGAGTTCTGCTCCTAGTCGGCGATGATCTCTCTTCTCTGCTTCGGCGAGAAGATGCAGATAGCCATCGAGCGATTCTTGTGACGGCCATGCAGTTCCGTAGATGCGCTGCAGCATCGGGTTTTTCTCTGACCCACGCCAATATGCACCAGCGCTTCGCATTAACTTGTAGGCCGGTATGTATTTCGTTGAAGGTAAATGTGGTCCGCGACAAAGATCACCCCACACGGCCTTACCATCTCGTCCGAGATTGTCGTAGATCGTTAATTCGCCGGCTCCAACTTCAACGCTCGCACCTTCAGCCGCGTCACTTGATTTCAGCGACACCAATTCACATTTATAGGGCTCATGTGCAAGTTCTTGAAGTGCTTCGCTATCGGTAACGGGGCGTCGCTTAAATCTTTGTCCGTCTTTAATGATTTTCTTCATCGCACTTTCAAGCGTTGTTAAATCATCCGGAGTGAACGGCCGCTGTGGGTCAAAGTCATAATAAAAACCATCTTTGATTGGTGGACCGATTCCCAATCTGGTTTGCGGAAATGTGCCTTGTACAGCTTGAGCAAGCACGTGAGCTGTCGAATGGCGTAGAACCATCAAACCTTCTTCTGAATTGATACCGATGGATTCAATAACATCGCCATCCTTAAGATCACTCCACAGATCTCGAAGTACTCCGTTTATCTTGCAGACAACAATCGCATCAGGGCCAGGCTTTACCCGATCAGGGTAAATCTCTTCGAAAATTAAAGTCGGCTTCGAGTCAGTTGGGACGTTTTTCTCTGCTCCATCAACATTGACAGAAATTTGACTCGACATCATGTGGCGAGGTTACCAAATCCACTATCCGATGCGGCAAAAGCGCCCTCAATATCAGTTTTGCGAATCAATTATGCGAAGTGGTACCCAATCAGAATCAATGAAGCCAGCGTGCACAAAGCGGCAATCAAGTATTTCGCCCAGAGCGGGATTCCTACTTTGTCAGCTGCAGAAGCAGCAATCGACTTCGTTTTCAAAATTGCTCGAGAAGCCCAAGCAAATTCTGTTGCGAGAATTCCAAGGCCGGCAAGAAGAACTAACATTCCCGGTCCTGGAGCAAAAAGAAATATTGTGCCAACAACCGTGATCAGGCCACCAACCACACCGATAAAGATTCTCCAGAGCACAGAGCCGTAAGCCGTGCTCTTAATCTGTTGGCGGATATTCATAGCCCAAGATTACCCAAAATACAGGCGTGAAAGGAGCCCTGCAGTTCGAGTAGTTGCTTAGAAGGCTCAAAGAGTTTGCTTTCATATCTCTCAACGTTAACGATTTCGCGCACGCTTGAGGTAATTGCGAGAGATGCCATGGTCATGAGTTCATCTGGGTGAATCAGATTCTCCCTGACCCCGAAGTTCTCAATGAGAAGAGATCTCGTGACTCCGGGCAAACATCCACTTGAGAGCGCCGACGTCCACCAGTTTTCGCCATCAAACCAGATGAGATTTGCAAGAGCAGTCTCAACAACATATCCGCTCTCGTTGCGAAAGATGACATCGTCAAACCCTCGAGCCTGAGCTTTACGTAGTTCAGTTGAATTTTCGGCATACGAAATCGTCTTCAATCCCGACGTTGCTCGGTTTGATTGCTGAATTGAGTCAGATTGCGCGAGAGATATTGCGCGAGTACTTGGCTCAAAAGATGAATGTGTGATGACCACAGTGCCGTCACTGAGCAATGTGATGCGCAAACGTCCAAAAGGAAACGCTGGATTACTACGAATAACTTCGTTCACTCCCAGAGAAATCGAACTCTTCTCTGGAATCGTCATATTCATAGCTTGAGCAGATACAAGAAGACGATCGAGATGTCGCTGTAACGCAAATGGTTGCGAGTTATACGTACGTAAAGATTCAAAGACTCCGTCACCCATCAGCCAAGGCGAACCTGCGGCTGGCAGCAGTAATTCATCCACCAATCGGTCATTCACCCAAACGCTCATTTACTCGTCAATCCAATCAATCTGTGAGCTTTTAATTCGGTTTCTTCCCATTCGGATAGTGGGTCGCTGCCCCATGTTATCCCTGCACCAGTTCCGAATTTCAAAATTCCGTTTTTCTGCCAAAAGGTTCTGATTCCTACCGCAATCTCTGCTTGACCATTCTCCACCCAACCAATCGCGCCACAATATGGACCACGTTCACCTTCATTGTCAGAGATGATTCTCAAAGCTGAACTCTTTGGAGCTCCGCTGACTGAGCCTGGGGGCATCATGGCCCTGAGTAGCGTGACAATGTTTTCCCCTTCGGCCAACTCACTTCTTACATCCGATACAAGATGAAAGAGTCCTGGATGTTTTTCGGTCGCCAACAGTCGTGGGGTCGTAACAGTTCCCGTTTTCGCTGTGCTACTCAAATCATTCCTAATCAAATCCACGATCATGAGATTTTCTGCTCTATCTTTTTCCAAGAAATTTTCATTAGCAGAGGTGCCCTTGATTGGGCTTGATACAACTATCCCGTTTCTCAAACTAATAAATCTTTCAGGTGAGGCTGAAGCAATCTCTAACCCTGGTAGCGAGAAATAAGAAGCAAAAGGGGAAGGATTACCCTCTGCAATCTTGTGGGCTAAGGCAAGTAAGTTGGTATTTTCGTGATTATCAGTCTCCAATATGCGGCAGGCATTGACCTGATACACATCGCCAAATTCGATTCGTTTCTTAATCCGACCGACATACTCACAATATTCTGATTGGCTCAGCGAGCTTCGCCATGTGCTTGCCGCAATTGGTTCCCATTCGGTAAGCGTTTTTGGAAGTGGGGCATCAACGACTTTGGAAAATTTCGCGATCATCCACTGGTTTTCAAAACTACCAATGACCGCTCGAAACCCAGGTTGGCTCAGACACTCGATATCAGATGAGATTTCCTCTAATCCGGTCGCCAATCGACCGCCCATCCAAAAAGCCGCATCCATGAACCTGACGCTACCGCCCGTGCACCGCTATTAATGCGTTGACTTGGGGCGAAGGCGCCGTGTGCGATAGATTTCGCCCCTCGTAAAGAACGATCTTTACAAATGCGGACGTAGCGCAGTTGGTAGCGCGGAACCTTGCCAAGGTTCAGGTCGCGGGTTCGACCCCCGTCGTCCGCTCGATTTAACGGTCGTGGAGTAATTGCGATTTGGTGGAGTGGCCGAGAGGCGAGGCTCGGGACTGCAAATCCCGCTACACGGGTTCAAATCCCGTCTCCACCTCGATAAATTTTACAACTAAATAAGCAGCAATAACGGACGATTAGCGCAGCGGTAGCGCACTTCCTTGACATGGAAGGGGTCACTGGTTCGATCCCAGTATCGTCCACGATTTAGTCAGGAAACAAGCAAACAGAAAAATAGATAGTCAATGCTGTGTAAGAAATTGAGGAACGATAAATCGCTTGGAAGATTTCTTTGGCGGCTATCTTGAAAGTCTTCCCATAAGCCCTTGAAGCCTTCTATAGTGGTTATATGGGTCTGTTCAGTCGAAAGCCACAACAACCTGAAGAAGAACTTGCCAAGCCTATGAATAGAGAAATTGACCTTAACCCTTCCCGCAAGAATCTGGAATGGGAAGATGCTTACACTTTATGGACGGATAACTACAGCACAATGCGCATGGAACATGGTTGGAAAGTATATGAAGTAGATGATGCTTCGGAATTTGTAATTTGGCAGATAGACGAAGTCAAAGTATTGGCGACCTTTGATTACAACACAGGAATAGTTACTGAAGAAATTGTTTTGAAGTAATTGAACTTATTGACCCATATCCTGCTTAGTGTGTCTATTACAAATACTGACCATAGTGAACTAAAATGGGTGCAAGTTAAAACTGCATAAACAAAGTATTGACATGGAAGGGGTCACTGGTTCGATCCCAGTATCGTCCACTCTATTTTTTTGATGCAAAATAATTTAGAACCCAATCGACATCCTCATCACTCGGGAACACTGGGTAATGATGACTTACAATTTCTCCATTAATGATGATAATTGTCAATCTTTTCAATAACTTCATTCCATGTACCTCAAATGTAGGCAGCTGAAGTGCGTTAGCAAATTTAAAATCTGAATCAGACAATATTTCGTAGGGAAGGCCAACCCTGCGTTTTAGCTCTCTTTGATACTCAGTATTCTGCACGCTCAGTCCGAACAAGTTGTCAACATATCTCTTAACTTCTGGATACTTGTCACGGTAAGAGCATGCTTGAGGTGTGCAGCCACGAGCGCCGGGAATGTCATCCCAGCCAGCAGGCAGTTCCACACCTGGAACGCCACTCATCGGATAAATGAACACAACCGTAGTTCCTGAATTTTTCGACAGATCAATTAGCGAGTTATCTGTAGCATGCAGAGTCATTGAAATTAACTTGGTGCCATCTAGATGCCGTGCCGCACCATCATCTTGAGGAACCGGCAGATTATTTGGCAAATCCAAATAATTGGTCACAAAGCACCTTTCTGTTTAATTGAGAAAACCTGACTGCCTTGGGAGTGTATTCCAAGATGTCTGCCGTGGCATGTAGATTGTGAACCAAGTAGGAATTTCAGGTATCGAGATATGCAAATCCGACATATCCACGAGTCGATCTCAGTATCGTCCACAGATTTGTGAAGTCATAGCAATATATTCGGCATGTGGGTGCAAATAATCAGATGCCATGCGATTTCTGTGGTCAGCCATACGACCCAGTTTCAACTCGTTGGTTATGCCCACATTGCCATATGAAAACTAATTGTTGTGACGGTGCGCCGTGCGAGATTAATGAAGTGCAGAAAGTAGAACAGAACTAGAGAACTTCGCCTCTGCGGGCAAGAAATTCAGTTAGGACTTCTACTCCTAGAAGATGATCTTGAACTTGGGGTAACCCGGAAATTACCAATACTCCCTGTAGCCCTACGTTTTCAACGATGAGTGGTAACCCTCCCCCGTGAATGGCATGGGTTTCATCAACGACGCCATTCTCCTTGTGCCAATCAATACCTTTTTCTTCTGCATTCACTCGCTCATACATTGTTGAATGATGCTTGAGATTCACGACTCGAGCTTTGCGGGCAATCCACCAATCGTTATCTGGTTTGCTTCCAGGAAGTGAGGCATGAAAAACAATCCAGTCGCCGATTCGCACATCAACGGCGATCGGTAATGATCGCTCTTTTCCGAATGCAACAGCAATCTCTCCTATTTCAATGGCATCGAGATTTGATAATTCTGTGAGCGTAAGCGCTGATTCTTCCTTCAAAAGCTCTGATGCCCGAAATCCTCCCGTAGTACTCATCTAGGCTGAAATAGTTCCCGTGGCAAGAAGTATAAGAATGAGCGTGCCGAGAGTGATTCGGTATGCAACAAAAGGCATAAAGCTCTTTGTTTGTATGAATTTCATGAGCCACGAAATGACAAGATAGCCAACAATGAAGGCCGTGATAGTTGCGGCGAATGTTTCAGGCATGGAAAAGGCGTTGGTTGGTTCAGAAAGTGAATTAAGCAATTCATATGCACCACTTCCTAAAACCGCCGGAATCGCCAGCAAGAATGAGTAGCGAAGAGCTTCTTCACGTCGATAGCCAAGCAAGCGACCCATCGCAATAGTCGCGCCAGATCGTGAGACTCCTGGCACTAACGCAAGTGATTGAGCCAACCCATAGAGCAGACCGTCACGCGCATGAAGATTGTCCAAGGTCTTTTCTCTACGTCCGACAAAATCTAGATATCCCAGAATCACACCAAAGATGATGAGAGTTGCGGCAATGAGCCACAGTGATCGGAAATTACTGCGAATATATTCCTGGCCAATATAACCAAGCACGAAGATTGGAATGGAACCTAGAACTATCAGCCAACCGAGCCGATCGCCTTTAAAGATTTCTTTTATTTGATTGAAGAAAAATAGTAGAACAGCAATTTCAGTGCCAATCTGCATGATGGCTGTAAACGTTGCGCCAGGATCTTGTGCCGAAGGAAGAAATTCTCCAATGATGCGAATATGTGCGCTCGATGAGATTGGCAAGAATTCAGTAAGGCCTTGGATTATTCCAAGAAATATCGCCTCTAGCACGGTTAGTGAGCGCTCTCTTTATGTTCTGTGCGGGCGGCATTAAGAATATCTCGTGCAGAGTCAGCATTCATCACGAAAATCACGGCCCCAACAATAAGATCCGGAACTGCGCTCACCCATACAAGTGTTACTGCTCCTGCGAGGATGATGAGAACATTGGAGACTGCGTCATTACGGGCCGAGAAATAAGCAGCTTTTGCTAACCCGCCTTTGAAATCTTTGAACTTCTTCAGGATTACCGCGCAATAAAGATTGACAACTAGCGCTCCAAAACCAACAACCGACATGCCAACACCTTCGGGAGCAGTTGGTTCGGATAACTTCACAATCGCATTCCAAAAGAATCCCACAGCGGGTAACAAGAGAAGAAGTGCGAAGAGGTAACTCAGGCGCGTTCTCCAGACCAACGTGAGAGAAAAAGCGAGGAAAATCAGGAGGTTTACTGATGCGTCTTCGAGAAAATCTAAGCTATCGGAAAACAGCGCCACCGAGTTATATCGATGGGCGAAATAGAACTCAATGGCGAAATAAGACAAATTAAGAGTTGCTACTCTCAGAACTATTGGCTTCAGTGCATCAGTCATTATTGATAAGTCCTCGTCGCCGAAGTAATGGCTCAATCACGGCATCGCGACCTCTGAAATCACGGAACATCTGCATTGAGTCGATTGATCCGCCTCGGCTCAAAAGGGAGTTCCGGAAATGATCTCCGTTAGCGCGAGTAAGACCGCCATTTTCTTTAAACCACTCGACAGTGTCTGCATCGAGAACTTCACTCCAAATATATCCGTAGTAACCCGAAGAGTATCCACCAGCAAAAATGTGTGAGAAGTAAGTTGAGCGGTATCTCGTTGGAACTGGGTGATAATCAAGACCATAATCCTTAATAGCCTCGGCTTCGAAATCCTCCACGGAGGTAATTCCATTCATATTTTCAAGAGAATGCCAGGCTAAATCCAGCACTGCTGCGGCTAAATAACTCGTCGTTGCGTGGCCCTCGTTAAATGTCGAGGATTCATTTAATTTATCAACCCATGCCTGGGGCAAGCGTTCGCCAGTTTCAAAGTGACGCGCATAGTTATCGAGTACTTCGGGCCACAAAATCCACATCTCATTGACTTGAGAGGGAAACTCGACAAAATCACGTTGGACACTCGTTCCAGCAACTCGAGGATATTTAACGTTTGATAACAGTCCATGAATGGCGTGACCAAACTCGTGAAACAAAGTTGTCGTTTCATCATATGTAAGCAGGGTCGGTTCACCGATGGGTGGTTTAGGAATATTGAGGTTATTCACGACGACCGGCTTCTGATTCATGAGAGTGTTTTGGTCGACGAGGGAATTCATCCAAGCGCCACCTCGCTTTGAATCCCGGGTATAGAAATCAGCCACATAGAGGCCGATTGCAGAGCCATCTTCGTTAAAAACTTCAAATACACGTGCTTCCGGATGATAGCCACGAAGATCTGAACGTTCTTTGAATTTCATTCCAAATAACTTGCCAGCCGCATAGAAGACGCCATCACGAAGAACGCGCTCAAGTTCAAAATACGGCTTCATCTTGAATGTGTCCAAATCGTACTTTTCTAGACGAACTTTTTCGGTGTAGTAATCCCAATCCCAACTTTCAAGGGAGTGTGAACCGTTCTTTTCAATCAATCCCTGGATATCTTCACCTTCTTTTTTCGCATTTGACGCGGCAGCAGGGGCAATCTTTCTCAACATGGAATGCACATTGTTAGCCGAACCGGCAGTTTGTTGGCTCAGTACATATTCAGCGTGAGATTTCATACCGAAAAGCTTCGCTCGTTCTAAACGAAGTTCGACCATCCTTAACAAGATATCTCTTGTGTCATTTGTATTGGCACGTGCGCCCTTGCGAAGCGAGTTCTTCATGATCTTTTCGCGTAGGGTCCGATTCGAGAGAGAACCAAGGAGCGGGTGACCTGAGAAATTGACCATTCCGATTAGCCATTTATCTGCATGGCCCCGCGCTTCGGCTGCGGCTTTGCAGGCCGCAATTTGATTTGGCGATAGACCATCAAGTTCTTTCTCATCGTCGACCACAACTGCAAGGTCATTTGTATCTGCCAAGAGGTTCTTCGCAAATTTTGTTTCTAGAGTTGATAGCTCTTCGTTAATTTCCTTAACTCGTTCTCGCTTTTCAGGGTCCAAATCAGCTCCAGCTTGAAGGAAATCTTCATAGTATTTTTTCAAGACCCACGAATCTTCTGGATTGAGATCATTGCTACTTGTGACCAAAGTTTTTATACGTGAAAACAAGGTGGGGTCGAGTTTTATCGAGTCCGCGTGAGCCGCTAATTTGGGAGCGATTTCCGCTTCAATAGCATCAATAACATCGCTTGTGTCGCTCGAGGACTTGTTATAGAAAACATTCGCAACTCGAGTGAGAATCTGTCCACTTTTTTCTAGGGCAATAATCGTATTTTCGAAGGTGACTTCTGGTTGGGAATTGATGCTATCAATCTCTGATTTATGCGCCGCAATCCCGGCGTAAAATCCCGGCAAGTAATGCTCATCCTTAATTAGATCAAATGGTGGAAGTTGATATTCCAGCTCAGATGGTTCAAGGAATGGGTTACGACTCATCAGGATCTCTTTTCGATGAATAATCTGGAGTTTTCGAAAATCAGTTCTGCATCATAATCCAGAGTTGCGACGTGAAAACTATTCACCAGTTCTATTCGTGTTTTATCGATGGAGCCGAGTTCATTCATAACAATCTCGGTATTGGAGACGGGAAGAATATTGTCTTCAACGCTGTGAAAGACCAAGGTTGGGGTCTTGATGATTGGAAGGCTGGCACGGGCTAATTTCAAATATTTATAAAGTTGTGCAACGCCCTTAAGGGGTAGCGCGTCATATCCCCATTCTGTGACGCCAGGCTTCTTAATGTCATCTCCCACAGATGCCCGCGACTTCTGCAATCGCGAAATTATCTCAACAAATTTGATTTGAACACCGGGAATGTGAATCATGGGATTTACAAGAACGAGACCATCTACCTTCTCCTGGTTTTTTGCCGCAACATATAGTGAGTTACCTCCACCCATCGAAAGCGCGCAAATAAATACTTTGGAGCATTTCTTTCGGAGCTCAATAAGTTCTTCTTCTACCTTCGCGGGCCATTGTTCCCACGAGACTTTATTTAGGTCATGCCACGTAGTTCCATGACCTGGGATTAACGGAACCGAGACTGTGTAACCACGTTCATTCAAGTAATGAGCCCAAGGTCGCATAGAAGCAGGCGTTCCAGTGAATCCATGGACCAGCAAAACGCCAATCTTCTTATTAGAACCTGATCCATCCGCTCGATAATCTCGAATCCAGCCCTCGGGAGCACCTTCGATCGCCATGTTCAAACCCTAAAGAGATTACCTCGAAATGTCATTCATCCCCTCTACCTTTCTCTCTATGGCAATCAAGGCCACACATAGTTGGCAACCTTCTTTTGATGATGTAGGACGCCCACTTGTCGACACAACCTTCGTGGTCGTAGATCTTGAAACCACAGGTGGGTCTCATACAAATTCAGATATCACCGAGATTGGCGCGGTAAAAATTCGCGGCGGAGAGATCATCGGAGAGTTTCAAACTCTGGTAAATCCAGGAGCACCGATACCTGCTTTCATTACTGTTCTCACTGGAATTACAGATGCCATGGTTCTTGAAGCGCCCCCTATTGGTTCCGCATTTTTTTCATTTCTTGAATTTGTTGGATCACCGAATGAAACAGTCCTTATTGCTCATAATGCGCCCTTTGATATTGGCTTTTTGAAATCAGCTGCTTCGAAAGCCGCGACTCCGTGGCCGAATTATCAAGTTCTCGATACCGCAAGAATCGCACGATACGTAATCACTCGAGATGAAGCTCCAAATTGCAAACTCTCCACCCTTGCCACCTTTTTTGGTGCCACCACTAATCCAGATCACCGAGCTCTTTCCGATGCTCGTGCGACAGTGGATGTTTTTCATGGAATTCTTGATCGACTTGGTTCGTTCGGAGTCACGACTCTTGAAGACCTCAAATCATTCACTCATCGAGTCACAGACGCGCAACGCAAGAAGAAGTATCTCGGTGAAGGGTTGCCTTCATCACCCGGTGTCTACATTTTTCGCGATGACAGAAATGAGCCCCTGTATATAGGTACCACGAGAAATCTCAAGAACCGAGTGCGCTCGTATTTCACCGCCGCAGAAACTCGAAAACGCATCCACGACATGATTGCCCTTGCCACACGTCTAGATTTCATTGAAACGCCCACAATTATCGAAGCAGAAGTCCGCGAGCTCCGCTTAATTGCGGAGAAGCAACCACGATTCAACCGTCGCTCCAAATTTCAAGAGAAAGCGGTGTGGGTGAAGATTACGGAAGAGAACTTCCCGCGATTAGTTTCCGTTCGCGGACAAAATGGCCTCTCCGACGATGTTGGTTGGTGTGGTCCATTTAATGGCCGGGATGAAGCCCAACGTGCAATCGAAGCGATGTACGAAGTCATCCAGATTCGTCAATGTAGCCCGCGGATATCTCTTCGTTCCATGAAAACTGCGAGCCCATGTGCACTCTTTGATATGAATAAATGCGGCGCTCCTTGTGTCGGTAGAGAATCTGTTGATTCGTATGACTCGCACATTCTCACTGCGCGGATCGCACTTCATCATGATTCACGCGAGATCCTCTCTGAACTTGAAAAGAGAATGGCCATTCTGGCAAGTCAAGAACGATTCGAAGAAGCCGCAGAAATTCGCAATCGTCTTGGCGCCTTCATCCGGGGCACTTCTCGCGGCCAAAGAATTCGCTCCTTAACCCGCGTGCCTCATCTGATTGCAGCGCTGCCGATTGCGCCATCACAATGGGAGTTCGTCGTGATTCGATACGGAAAATTAGCGGGAACCGCTCAAGGTAATGCCATAAATTACAAAGAAGTCATTGAATCTCTCACTCTAACTGCCGATGTTGTCGCCGATAACGGAGAAGTCTTGCCAGCGTCACACCATGAAGAAGTCGAGGTTCTACTGCGCTATCTCAATCACGACGGTATCCGAATCGTGGACATAGAAGGTGAATGGTCAATGCCCGTATTTGGTTCTGGTTCGGCTCGAGATAATTTGGAGAAAGTTCGTGAAGTTTCTGATTCTTTTCGTTACAAAGAACTTTTTGCTAGCTCATTCGACAGAACGGCCCAACGTTCGACCAAGTGAGCTGCCCCTCTGCTATCGATGGCTTGCTTTGCCAGAACATATCCATTTGCAAATTGTTGATGAACGCCCAACGCAAACTCTCCTTTAAACGCTGCAATTGAGGCTGCTGCGTTTATCAACACCGCCTCTCGATGCGCGCCGGGTTTCCCCTCAAAAATTGCTCGCGTGATAGTGGCATTTTCTTCAGGCGTACCACCAACGAGCGCGCTGAGCGGAAAATTCTCCAGTCCAATTTCAGTTGGATCAAAAATCTCTTCCCTGATCTGGCCCTGATGAATCACCAGTACCCGCGTGGTTGTACTCAAAGAGATTTCATCAAGCCCATCATTTCCTCGAAACACGAACCCTTCGCAGCCGCGCCGGGCTAACACTTCCGCAACTATCTGCATCAATTCCTGCCGCGCAACGCCAATAGCAACACATTGAGGTCGAGCTGGATTAGCTAAAGGGCCAAGAATGTTGAAGATCGTTGGAACTCCCAGTTCTTTTCGGGCTTGTGCTGCATGGCGCATTGCACCATGAAATTGGGGGGCGAAAGCAAAACCGATACCAATCTTGCGAACACACTCGGCGACGGCGTTTGCACCAAGGTTTATTTCAATACCTAATTTCTGTAGTAGATCTGCTGCTCCAGATTTTGAGGTCGCGGCCCGATTTCCATGTTTAATGGTTCGCGCACCTGCTGCTGTAGTAACGATCGCGGCAGCGGTGGAAATGTTTATTGTGTTGAGCCCATCGCCTCCAGTGCCAACAATGTCGACCGCTCGATCTGGTATCTCAATTAACTGCGCCTTTGCGTACATCGCATCAACGAGAGCGCTAACTTCACTTGAGGTTTCGCCTTTGGATTTCATAGCAAGAAGAAACGACTTGATGGTCTCAATCTCGGTATTGCCTTCCAGGATTTCAGTCATCGCCCAATGGGCGAAAGTCACAGGCAATTCAGTTCGTGACTCGAGAAGGGAGAGAATCTGATCCCATGAAGGATCAATGTTCATCATCGTTAAGCAGTAACGCGGGACGAACTAAGAATTTTTCCAACAGTTGCGGCGAGGGTGAAGGGATCTAGGGGGTGACTTACTACTCCCTCAGCTCGTGACCAACCGGCTAACCACGCATCAGAGGCTCGACCGACCATAACAATGACAACTCCACAATTAAATACTTCATCTTTCAACTGTTTTGCGATTCCCATGCCACCTTCAGGGACCGCTTCACCATCAAGAATGTACAAATCAAAGTTCTTGCCTGAATCAACCTTTGCCCGAAGCGCTGGACCAGTCGCAAATTCAGTGATCTCATGCTCGTTGAATTCTGGGGAAATTCTTCGGCCCAAAGCCTTCATGACAGTTGCTCGCACCGAAGCATCATCGGAATACAGAGCAATCTGTAGTTTTTTCATTGATTCATTGGCCATGGTTTGGTAATTCTAGAGCCCCTTTTCTTAGACAGAGCGCCAGCCCTCATGCGTGATGCGTCTCACCGGCGAACCCTCGCTTTATGAGCGGCTAGGCAGCAGGAATTGGGGCTCTTTCAGGAATAATCACCTCCATGACCAGCGCGGTTGCCACCCCTGCCCGACTTAATAGACCCAACATTGTCGCAGTCGGAACAATCGTCTGGCTTTCAAGTGAATTGATGTTTTTTGCCGCGCTCTTCGCTATGTATTTCACAACTCGCGCAGTTCAAGGTCCTCAAGTCTGGGCGGAAGGAGTGGAGTTTCTCAATATTCCATTCTCGGCCCTGAACACCACTGTTCTCGTACTTTCATCCGTTACCTGTCAGTTTGGAGTCTTCGCTGCCGAGAGATTCCAAAATGCGCGCACAGGTTCGTTATGGCAATTATCAAAATGGGGAATGCGTGAGTGGTTTGCTCTAACTTTTGCAATGGGAGCCTTCTTTATTGGTGGCCAAGTTTTCGAGTATGCCGAATTGGTTCATGAGGGGCTCACAATCTCTTCAGCTCCATACGGTTCGGTTTTTTATCTTGCAACCGGCTTTCACGGACTTCACGTCACGGGCGGATTAATTGCGTTTCTGGTCGTGATGATCCGTATCTCTAAAGCGCGACGTTTTGGGCATTCACAAGCAACCACTGCGATCGTCGTTTCTTACTATTGGCACTTTGTTGACATTGTGTGGATTGCGCTTTTCTCGGCAATCTATTTGGTGCAATAAATGAGATACCTCTCGCGATTCCGTCGCCACCGTTTTGCCGGCCCTTTATTGCTCCTCGCCGGTTTACTTTTCGTTGGTTTTGGTTACACCGTGGCCCAGGCAGCTTCGCAAACTGTCACAACTACGAATTCAGATAAAGCAACTCTCATTGCTGAAGGTAAAGAAATTTTTGCTCGCGGATGTTCTTCTTGCCACGGGTTAAATGCCGAGGGCGCTGGAATCGCGCCATCTCTCATTGGCGTTGGAGCTGCATCGGTAGATTTCCAGGTAGCCACTGGACGTATGCCGATGGCAGATATGAGCCAACAAGCAATGCGCAAAGAACCGGTTTATGACGAAGAAGAAACGGCAGCGCTCGCTGCATATGTGGCCTCACTTGCTCCTGGACCAGCTGCAATTACAAATGAAGAGCTCGCTTGGGAACGAAGTGGCGATACTGCAGAAGGTGGCGAACTCTTTCGAAATAACTGCGCCATGTGTCATAACTTTGCCGGTCAAGGTGGAGCACTCACTCAAGGGAAATATGCGCCAACCGTCATGGGCGTCGAACCAAAACATATTTATGAAGCGATGCTCACTGGACCCCAAGCGATGCCAGTTTTCTCCGACAATGTCATCACACCTGAAGAAAAACTTTCCATAATCAAGTGGATCAAACATGCTGAATCCGAGCCTGCACTTGGTGGCGCTGCGCTTGGTCGAGTTGGCCCAGTTACTGAAGGATTGTTGGCGTGGACTCTTGGTCTCGGATTACTCATTGGCGTTGCAGTCTGGCTCACTACGAAAGCGCGATAAGAGATGTCACAAGAATTAGCCCCTTTGAGTGATCCTGGATTACCAGAACATGTCCATCGTAAAGCTGACGTTGACCCGCGCGCTGCAAAGAAAGCAGAGCGACAGGTAGGAATCCTTTTCTTATTCTCAGTCCTTGGCACCCTGCTTTTTATCTATTCCTATGTTGGTATCGATGAATCTATTTTTATCTTTCTACCTGTTCTAGGAAATACCAACGCGCACCAACTTTTCCTTGGTCTTGGCCTTGCAATGGCGCTCTTCTTCATCGGAATGGCAGCCGTGCATTGGGCAAAGACACTTATGCCTGATCATGAAGTAATTGATATTCGCAAAGAGCAGCGCTCAAGAGATGACGATCGTTCAGAATTCGTTTCTACTGTAAAAGAGCGAGCAGCAGAAGCTGGCTTGGGACGTCGCCCATTCATTAAACGGACTATGGGGTTGGCACTTGGTCTCGTTGGACTCTCTCCCATTCTTTTGCTCCGAGATTTAGGGCCACTTCCTGAGAACGAATTGAATGAAACAAATTGGAAAGCTGGCACACGTCTGGTCACAGATCCCGGCGACCGTCCCATCAAACCTTCAGACCTTGAGGTAGGCGGCGTTGCTCAAGTGCAACCAGCATTTCCAGAAGGAAAAGAACGTCATCTCGATGACATTGGCAAAGATTCCGTGCTTCTCATTCGCATCCGACCTGAGGAGTTCAATCTCGATGCCGAGCGACTCTCATGGACATACGAAGGAATCATCGCTTTCTCAAAGATTTGCTCGCATATGGGTTGCGCAGTTGCGCTGTATGAACAAACTACAAAGCATCTTCTCTGCCCTTGCCATCAATCAACGTTCGATGTCACTCGCGCCGCAAAAGTTATCTTTGGACCAGCGGCTCGACCACTGCCACAATTAGCTATTACCGTCGACAGCGAGGGTTACCTCGTGGCTAAAGCGCCATTTAATGAAGCTGTTGGCCCAAGTTTCTGGGAGCGTGATTCCAAGTGAGCGCACGTGAACGCATTGCCGGACAAGTCGCCAACTATGTAGATGAGCGCACTGGTTCAGCTAAATGGTTAAAGAAAACATTAACAAAAGTCTTCCCTGACCATTGGTCCTTCATGCTTGGCGAAGTAGTTCTGTATTCGTTCATCATACTTCTTCTCTCAGGAACGTTCTTAACTTTCTGGTTCGACCCTTCAATGCGCGAAGTGGAGTATGAAGGTTCATACGAACCACTATCAGGATTAAAGATGTCCGCGGCATATGCCTCAACACTGCATATCTCTTTCGACGTGCGCGGTGGATTATTGATGCGCCAAATCCATCACTGGGCAGCGCTGATATTTATGGCTGCGATGGTTGCGCACTTGATGCGCGTTTTCTTCACTGGTGCATTCCGTAAACCCCGCGAGTTCAACTGGATTATCGGAGTTGGACTACTGACTTTAGGAATTGTTGAAGGCTTCCTTGGCTATTCACTTCCAGATGATCTTCTTTCGGGCACTGGAATTCGTATCGCCGAAGCGATCATTCAGGCGCTGCCCGTTGTTGGTTCTTACTTGGCGTACTTTGTTTTCGGCGGAGCCTTCCCGGGTGAAGTCTTTATTCAACGCATATACACAGTTCACATTCTTCTTCTCCCAGGAATATTCCTTGCTCTCATCACCGTCCACTTGATGTTGGTTTGGTACCAGAAGCACACCCAATATCCGGGACCGGGCCGAACCGAAAAGAATGTTGTTGGTTACCCACTCATGCCGGTTTATATGGCAAAAGCTGGCGGATTCTTTTTTATAGTTTTTGGTATCACTGCGTTCCTCGGCGCCGTTGCTTCAATCAACCCGATCTGGCTCTATGGTCCATACACGCCAGGTCAGATTTCGGCGGGCTCTCAACCAGATTGGTATATGGGATGGCTCGATGGATTAGTTCGTATGGCTCCCCCGCTAGAGACGCACGCATTCGGTCATACGATTTCATGGAACATTTTGATTCCAGGTTTGATTATTCCGGGCATTGTTTTCACTGGAATGGCGCTGTATCCATTCATTGAAAGCTGGATGACTGGCGACAAGAGAGAACATCATCTCCTTGATCGTCCACGTAACGCCCCCAACCGCACGGCCCTGGGCGCAATGTCGATTACCTTTATGTTGGTAGCACTTATTAATGGCGGTAACGATTTAATTGCAACCCACTTCGCACTCTCTATCAACCAAATTATGTGGGGAACGCGCATTGGGATCATTGTGCTCCCACCACTTGCATTCATCATCACCAAACGCATCTGTCTGTCACTTCAGCGCGCCGATCGCGATCTCGTACTCCATGGACGCGAAACAGGTCGCCTAGTCATGTTGCCTCATGGCGAATTCATCGAAGTTCATGAGCCACTTACTCCAGAAAAGGCTTATCTCATAACGCAACATGAACAGCTTGCGGCTTTGGAGCCCGTAGCCGCGGACGCAAACGGAGTACGAAATCCCAAGGGAGCGCGTGCAAAACTTCAAGCTCGAATGTCGCGTGCACATCAAGAGCAGATCGCAAAGCCGACCAGCAAAGAAATGTTGGAGATTGAAGATCATCACTAGTAGGTGTTGACCCTACTTTTCGCAATACTCCTTGAGCTTCACTAACGTTTTGGCCACCGCTTTCTGAACAAATGGATAGGCCTTTCGCGCCTTGAGCCAGAAATTAAGCGGGGTCTTCGTTCCATCAAAACTCTCCGTGACTACTGTTTGATTGGGAGAAATCTCGCGAAATTCGTATCGCCAAATCCAGCGTCCTAAATGCCGCCACGCGATTACTTTATTCTCTTCATATTCGACGACGGTATTTGTGATCTTGTACTTGATGCCGATCTGCATATTCATCCCGAACTTGTCCCCCAGCGATAATCGTTCAGGGCCATAGATGACCGACTTAACCGACTTGCTGCCATCAATGACGGCATGCAAATGAGGGTTGGCGACCACATCGAAAACACGTGTTACAGGTGCATTGATAATGATGGATGCAGATTTAATTCGAGGATTTCCGGTATCAAAAATATCTGCGCGAATCGACATAGTTAATGTGAAGAATGTGCGCCATGCGGTGAATGAGATGGGCGCTCATATTCCAGAACAAATCCCATAACCGCCACGAGCAAGAACCCGACTGCGATGAGAACGAGCCACCAACCGATGATCAAACTCAGACCGACAGCGGTTGCGGCCAGGCCAACCGCTAAGGGCCACCATGAATGTGGACTGAAGAATCCTAATTCGCCTGCGCCGTCGGAAATTAATGCGTCAGGGTTATCTTCTGGAAGTACTCCGCCGGTACGTCGATTAATGAACCAGAAGTAATATCCAATAATCAACGCTAAGCCGGCGCTTAAGAAAATTGCTGTTATTCCGAGAGGTTCACCGCCGAGCCACCAATAAATTCCACCAACAATCGCATAGAACGCGAAGAGAAAGAGAAAGAGACGATAACCAGATTTCATCGATTAATGTCCTTCAATCTTTGAGTGGTCTGGATGGTGGAGATCAAATGCTGGACGCTCAGAACGGATTTCTGGCATGCGATGGAAGTTGTGACGAGGTGGCGGACATGAGGTCGCCCATTCAAGAGATGAGCCATAACCCCACGGATCATCGCTGGTAACTTTTGGTGCTTTTCGGGTAATCCAGACGTTGATTGCAAATGGGATCATCGATAACGCCAACAACGTTGAGCCAACTGTCGAGATCATATTCATAGTCGTGAAACCATCGCTGGCCAGGTAATCCGCATAACGTCGCGGGAATCCCTTGATTCCAAGCCAATGTTGAATCAAGAATGTGGTGTGAAAGCCAATGAACAAAGTCCAAAAGTGAATCTTGCCGAGCGTCTCATTGAGCATGCGACCTGTCATCTTCGGCCACCAGAAATAGAACCCGCCAAACATTGCAAAGACCACAGTGCCGAAGAGGACATAGTGGAAGTGAGCAACGACGAAATATGATGCTGAAACCGCAAAATCAAGTGGTGGGCTAGCCAGAATAACGCCAGTTAATCCACCGAGAAGGAAGGTAATCAAGAATCCCAATACCCAGATCATGGGAGTATCAAATGAAATGGAGCCACGCCACATCGTGCCGATCCAATTAAAGAACTTCACGCCAGTGGGAACAGCGATTAAGAAGGTCATAAATGAGAAGAATGGAAGTAAGACTTGTCCAGATGTGTACATATGGTGTGCCCACACCGCAACCGATAGCGCTGCGATGGCGATGGTCGCCGCAATCAAACCTTTATAACCAAATATTGGCTTGCGACTAAAGACTGGAAGAATTTCGGTTGCAATTCCAAAGAACGGCAACGCCAAAATGTAAACCTCAGGGTGGCCAAAGAACCAGAATAGGTGTTGCCACAACATGGCTCCGCCATTTGCCGGATCAAAGATATGCGAACCGAATAGACGATCTGACTCAAGTCCAAGAAGCGCGGCTGCAAGAGGAGGAAACGCAATCAAAACGAGGATTGAGGTCAACAAAACGTTCCATGAGAAGATCGACATGCGGAACATCGTCATTCCAGGTGCTCGCATGGTGAAGATCGTGGTTACGAAGTTGACGCCACCAAGAATTGTTCCGAGTCCACCTACCGCAAGACCCATAATCCAAAGATCGGCACCGATTCCCGGTGAATAAATGTTGTTAGAAAGCGGCGCGTACGCAGTCCAGCCAAATGATGCTGCTCCCCCAGGACTTAAGAAGCCAGCAAAAGCAACAATTCCGCCGAAGAGATATAGCCAATACGACAACATATTCATGCGTGGGAAAGCAACATCTGCTGCGCCTATTTGGAGCGGCATAATCACGTTAGCGAAACCAACGAATAGCGGTGTAGCAAACATGAGCAACATGATGGTGCCATGCATTGTGAATACTTGGTTGTATTGCTCAGAGCTTAAGAACTGCATTCCGGGTCGAGTTAATTCAGCGCGAATGAGGAGCGCCAAAATTCCACCAATCAAAAACCATGCAAAAGAAGTCGCAAGATAGAGATACCCAATGGTTTTGTGATCAGTCGTGGTCAGAATCTTGACTGCCAGCCTGCCTTTTGAGGTTCGAGTCGGTGCGCTAGCAATCTCATCGGTCATCGGCCGAGTTGCATATGTCGTCATCCTGTGACTCCTGCCTTCAAGGATTGAATGTAATTGTCATATTCAGATGGTGTAACGACCTTTACCGTGAACCGCATCTGTGAATGCTGGCGACCGCAGAGGATGTTGCAGAATCCGCGATATTCGCCAAGTTCATTTGCGGTGAACTCCAACTTGTTGGTTACGCCAGGGATGTTCTGCATTTGAATCATGAACTCTGGAACCCAGAATGAGTGGATGACATCTGATGCGGTGAAGGTAAAACGTACTTTCTCACCTTGTGGCATGTAGAGAACCGGCGGTTGAGCAGGTGTGCCAGTCACGGTAGTTCCGGAGCCGGCTTCGGCATAAGTGAACTGCCATGACCATTGAATTCCATTTACCGTTACATCGTGAACTTCAGAACTTGCTGGAGTAATCTTCACAATCTCGCTCTCAGCTTTTGCGGTGTAGCCAAAGAGGACTGCCACAATAATGAAGGGGATGACGGTGTATGCAATTTCTGCAGGAATGTTGTACTGAAATTGCTTCGGAAAATCTGATGCTTCTTTAGCGCGATGAAATATCGCCGGCCAGAGAATCAAGATCAGTGTGAAGACTCCGACTACCGCGGCCGCGAGCCATGCACCTTGCCACAGTCCGAAAGCTGATTCATTAACGCTGGTGACGTCTCCCGAGTGACCTAAGCCGGTGAACTCTGAGTTGGAGCATCCCGTCAGAAATGTTGAGGCGGCCACAAGAGCCAGAACCGATACTCGGCGCAGCATGGTCTAAGGATAGTCGCACCTCGCATCAAGACTCATTAGCAGGTAGCGTTCCAAGGGTGTCCCCTATCACAGAGAACACTCCGCAAAGTCGAGACTTCCAAAACGACCTACCGCTGCATCCCGCAGCGCGTGAGCTACTCACATATTTCTTCGACGCCGGTTGGCCCGACCCAACAAAAATCCATCAGCAATCTGCGCAACTTAGAAATCACATCGGCGCTGCGCGAGAATCGATTGCCGCAAATTTGGGTATTTCAACATCAGAACTTGAAGTTGTTGGCGAACTTGGCTTTGGATTTCAAACTGCGATGGGCGGATTGCTCTCCCCCGAAAGAGAATTCGTATTGAGCCAGATAGATCGCCAAGTAATTCATGCGCTAGCTCGAAAGCATTCACAAACTGGTGGTCGAGTTACAGTTATCAATCCAGATCACAATGGTGTGGTTGATTTTCAGGCTGCGCTAGGAGATTCAACAGAAGTACTTTCCTGGCAAGCAAGAAACAGAGAAGTTGGTGTGAAGCAAGTTGCTCCGAGGATGAAGGAAACTCAATCACTTTTCGCAGATATGACTGCGCAATACCCACTTCGCTCGCTTCCCGAAAAATGGGATAGCGCGCTATGGGACCCACGAAATTTCGGCGGCCCTCAAGGCATCGCACTCATCGGAATTAAAGATCGTGGTCATTGGCGAAATCCTGGACCTGAAGTTGACAAGCGTCGAGTGTATGGATCTTTTTCCAAACCTTTATTGCTAGCAACCGCAGTCGCTCTAGAAAATTGGATTAAAAACGCAGACGAAGAAATCGCGCACATCTCGAAACTCAACACAACTCTTCGTCAACAGCTCCAAACCTTTATCCCACAAATTCAGATTGCAAGTCCGCTCGATGCCGACCCGCGCTTTCTAGCATTCGTAATCCCTGGAGTCATTGCTGAAGAATCGCTTCGAAAAGTTGAGAAAGAAGGTTTCTTAATTGACGCAGGTTCGGCGTGTGGCGCGGGCGCTTTATCTCCGAGCCACGTATTAGAAGCAATGGGCTATTCCGCTGACGGAAATTTCAGAATGACAATTAAGGCTCACCACACGGATGAATCTGTAAAGGGTGTGGTGGAAGCTTTAGTTAAAGGAATCGCCGCAAGCGCATGAGCCCTGGGCATTTGGATTATCGATTGTGAAACCTTGCTTCTGAATGGTGTCGACGAAATCGATAGTAGCGCCCATCAGATACGGAGTGCTCATCTTGTCAGTCACAACTTTTACAGTTCCGAAAGATGCGACGGTATCGCCATCCATGGCGCGATCATCGAAATAAAGTTGGTAACGAAGTCCCGAGCAACCACCCGGTTGGACTGCAACGCGAAGACTCAGGTCGTCGCGACCTTCTTGAGCAAGTAGCGCCGCAACTTTTTCTGCCGCTCCGGAAGTTAGATTGATTCCGGTTGTGGTTGTGTCTGCGCTCATGTGATCTCCCGTTGCTGCTCAGTTCTGCTTCATTCTCGTTCTGTGTCATGGAGGTCGTTACGACCGTGACTAGGTAACCCGTACTTTACTCTAGGTATTCCTCCATTTCCCGCTGGGAGTGGCACAGGAGATAATGGACGCCTCATGACATCGCTAACAGATTTGCTTCTTCTCGGTCGAGAGAAAGACTTGTCCAGCGAACGAGGCGTCTCCTGTACTGGCGAGCTCCCCGAAGCGAGTGATCCCACTCTCGTCGCGCGCGCCGAATCAGCTCGCGCAGCGCTAGGTAAGCGCGCCATGGTTCTCGGACATCACTATCAGCGCGATGAAGTAATTCAATTCGCAGATATCACCGGAGACTCATTTAAATTAGCTCAAGCCGCCGCCGACAATTCATCTGCTGAATTTATTTTTTTCTGCGGTGTCCATTTTATGGCTGAGAGCGCTGACATTCTCACGAGTGCCAAACAGAAAGTAATTCTCCCCGATCTTGCAGCTGGATGTTCGATGGCAGATATGGCCACAAATCAGCAAGTGCGCGACGCTTGGAGCAAATTTGAAAAACTTGGTTTTGCCTCACGCACCATCCCCGTGACTTATATGAATTCATCAGCTGCAATTAAATCTTTCACTGGAGAACACGGTGGAACAGTCTGCACCTCATCAAATGCCGAGCGCGCGATGAGATGGGCGCTTGAGAAAGGTGAGAAGATTTTCTTTCTCCCCGATCAACACCTGGGTCGCAACACTGCGGTCTTGAAACTGGGCTTAACTCTTGAGGATTGCGTTGTGTGGAATCCGTGGAAACCTAATGGCGGACTAACAGATGAGGAGATGACTCGCGCAACTGTCATTTTATGGCGCGGACATTGCTCGGTACATGGTCGCTTTTCTACCGACAATATTGTCGAAGTGAGACAACGAATACCAGGCATCCAAGTCCTAGTTCATCCTGAATGTCAGCATGATGTAGTTCGCAATAGCGATGTGGTCGGCAGCACCGAAATGATCATCAAGACCGTTACGCAATCTCCTGCAGGATCTGCATGGGCGGTAGGTACGGAACTCAATTTGGTCAAGCGTTTAGCTGCCAATAATCCTGACAAGACGGTGATTTTCTTAGATAAGACTGTCTGTTATTGCTCAACCATGAATCGAATTGATCTCCCGCATCTTGTGTGGGCGATGGAATCGGTAGCCGAAGGTCGATTAGTCAATGAAATTAAGGTTGAAGAGAAAACTGCTCATTTCGCTCGAGTTGCGCTAGAGCGAATGCTGGCTTTACCGTAACGCTCATGACTACTGACAACGATGGAAAAAGCGCACCCGAAAAGAAGGGCCGTCCGACACCTAAGCGGAAAGTCGCTGAACAACAACGTGTTGTCAATCGTCTAGCGCCAGCAGCCACGAAAGAAGCGAAGAAGTTACAGAAGCAGCAAGCCAGAATTCTTCGTGCACAACAGCGTGATGCGTATATGCGCGGAGATGAAAGCGCACTCCCTCCACGAGATAAAGGTCCGGTCCGAAAATACATTCGTAACTATGTTGATTCGCGTCGCTCCATTGGAGAATTCTTTTTGCCAATCATTGTTCTTGTGCTCTTTTTAACTCTCATCCCCGTGGTCTATGTTCAATTCTTAGCAATCGCGCTCATGTATTCGGCTTTATTGTTCTCGGCCATTGATGGATTCTTCCTCTCGCGACGAATCAAGCGCGAAGTTTCACAACGTTTTCCGGAAGCACCTCTGAAGGGTTTAGGAATGTATGGGTGGCTCAGGTCAACCCAGATTCGACGCTTGCGAGCACCGCTGCCTCAAGTAAAGCGCGGCGAGAAGATTTAAGACTCAAGCGCGAGGTTGAGGACTCTTAGTTTTCTCTGGATCTCGCTCGGGTAATTTGCCGAGTGCTACATCGATGGCCTTCATAGTTTCATGACTTAGTTTGACTCCACTTGCCTTAACGTTTTCTTTAATCTGAGCGGGCTTCGTGGCGCCAATGATTGCGCTGGAGACGTTGGGATTTTGTAGTACCCAGGCAACTGCTAGTTGAGCGAGCGTCAAACCTTCTTTTTCTGCGATCGGTTTTAAAGTCTGGACTGCAGTGAGGACTTCATCTCTCATCCAACCCGAAATCATGTTCGCGCCACCTTTTTTATCTGTTGCGCGGGATCCTTGTGGTGGTTTTGCCCCTGGAAGATACTTACCAGTTAATGCACCTTGAGCAATCGGCGACCAGACAATGTGCCCAATTCCTTTTGCGCGACATACCGGATCTACTTTGCTCTCAATAACGCGCCACAACATCGAGTATTGAGGCTGACTCGAAACAAATCGGTCATATCCCTTGGAATCTTGAATTCTCAGCGCGCTAGTGATTTGTTCAGCGCTCCATTCTGAGAAACCAATGTACATAACTTTTCCTTGGCGAATCAGATCATCGAATGCGGAAAGGCTCTCTTCGAGCGGAGTTTCGAAGTCAAAGCGGTGGAATTGATAAAGATCGATATGGTCTGTTTGTAGTCGCTTGAGTGAAGCGTGAACCGATTCCATAATGTGTTTACGGCTTGAACCGCGATCGTTTTTTCCGGTACCGGTTGGAAAATAGACTTTTGTAAAAAGTTCATACGATTCGCGCTTGATACCCTTAAGAGCTTTTCCCAGCACGGTTTCTGCGCGGGTTCCGGCATAGACATCGGCAGTATCAAAACTTGTAATTCCGCAATCAAAGGCGGCACGAACGCATTTAATCGCCGCATCCTGTTCGACCTGAGAACCATGCGTAATCCAATTTCCATAGGTTATTTCCGATACATACATGCCTGAGCTGCCGAGACGTCTATATTCCATAGTGCCGAGCGTAGTGCCTCCTTGCTTACTGGTCACTTTGGTGGTTTATTGCGCCCACAACTTCATAGTCTTGTGGAATGGGGAAGTCGGTGAAAATCCGACGCTGACCCGCAACCGTGAGCATGTATTTCTACATGTAAGTCGGATTACCACCCACAAAACATTTCTTTACCACCCGTCGAGGTTTACGGGGCGGAAATTTTTTTTCGCCATCGTGAATCCCTTCTTTTTAGAAAGGTTCACATGTTTCACACATCAATTCGAGTTTTGTTCTCTCTTCTTCTCTCTTCACTCTCATTCCTTGTTCTCCCGAATGCATCTCACGCAGCAGCTGGGTATCGCTATTGGGGCTATTTCCAAGCGCCAGCTGGCGCCACTTCATGGACTGCCGCAATGACAGGGCCCTCTGTTGAAGTGAAAGATGGCGATGTTGAAGGTTGGGCATTTGTCTTTAGCAATAACGACATTCCCGCCGTCTCTCCGATGATGGAACCCGACTTCGCCACTCTCTGTGGAGATACTTCTGAAGCTGCGGGCAAAATACGAGTCGGACTTGTTGTTGATTTCGGCGCAGGCAATATTGCTCCGGAAGGTGAAACTCCACGCGAGTTCTTCTCTGATTGCGTTCTTGTACCGCAAGGATCTGTTGGTCTGGATGTTCTCAAAGCCGGGCTTGACGTACGAGCTGGCGATTCAGGATTGATCTGTGGAATCGCGGGTTATCCAGCTCAAGAATGTGGTGCAGAAATCGAAGCTCCGGCTGCCGAAGAAGCTGTCACAACTGCTGCTCCCACTGAAGAGCAATCTTCAAACCGTTCGTTGCCGATTCTATTGGCAGCCCTCGGAGCCATGATCGTCGTAGGTTTGATATTTAACCGACGTCGTAGCCGCTGATTATTTTTTGTTAATGCTCAAGATTCGCAGGCGAGTAATCACGTCAAGTTTTCATCCCTTGACGTGGTGGTTGTGGGCTGTACTTCTAGCCACAACTCTCCTGCTGGCACATACTCGTGCGATCTCAATTGCAATTGTGACATCTACTTTAATCTTGGCTCTCTCAATGCAGCGCCAAACTGCTGGGTTTCACACTTTCCGCTGGGCACTACGTTTCGCGGTAATCGCCTTTTGTTTTCGAATGTCTATCGCAATAATTATCGGTGTTCCGATGCCTGGAAGAACTATTTTTACACTTCCTCAACTTCAACTCCCAGATTTTCTTGTTGGAATTCGCATTGGCGGGCCAGTAACGACCCAGCGCCTTTTAAGTGGTTTTGACGAAGCAGTGCTTCTCGTGGCACTCATTCTTATATTTGCGACTGCAAATGCACTGAGTAACCCCCATGGCTTGCTCCGAATTTTGCCAAAACGTTTTTATGGTCTCGGGCTTGCAGGTGTCATTTCCACTTCCGTTGCGCCACAAGCTGTTCGAGGAATTGAGAGAGTTCGTAGCGCTCGACGACTTCGCGGACAGAGTTCACACGGGATTCGCTCGTGGCGCGGAGTGGCACTTCCGGTTTTGGAAGATTCCTTAGAACGCTCCATTGATTTGGCAGCCGGCTTAGAAAGTCGTGGTTATGGCTACTTTCCACGGCCAACGCGATATCGACCAGACGCGTGGAAATTTCGCGACACTTTAGCAATAAGTGGAGGTCTGTACTGCTTATTGATTGTGATTGCCTCACCGAGTTCAATGATTGTTGCACCGATTCTCGTCGCCCTATTTGTCCTCACGCCGGTGTTTTCTTCATGATTACATTTACTAATGTTTCATTGATATATCCCAACTCGAACAAGACGATTATTGAAAACGCATCTTTCAGCGTGAATGAGGGCGAATTAGTGCTTCTTATGGGTCACACTGGTGCGGGAAAAAGTTCAGTGCTCAAACTTATTAATGGTTTGGTACCTCACCATACTGGCGGAATTCTGTCGGGAGATATTTCTGTGGCGGGGCGATCCACTCGACTCATGAAACCTGGCGAATTAGCTGATGTAGTGGGAATCGTCGGACAGAACCCAATCAATAGTTTCGTCTCTGACATTGTCGAAGACGAAATTGCTTTTGGCCTTGAATCCTTAGGTGTTGTACCAGAAATCATGCGCAAGAGAGTCGAAGAAGTCTTAGATCTTCTCGCGCTGGCTCCACTTCGTAAGAGATTCATTGCTGAACTCAGCGGTGGCGAACAACAACGAGTCGCTATAGCCGCTGCATTAGTTACTAACCCAAAAGTTCTGCTTCTTGACGAACCAACAAGCGCGCTGGATCCAATCGCTGCCGAAGAAGTCCTCTCAATCTTGCATCGTCTGGTTCATGATCTAGGTTTGACTGTCATCGTTGCTGAACATCGTTTGGAAAGAGTTATTCAGTTTGTTGATCGCATCATTCTGGTTCATGGTGATGGCACTCTAGAATTAGGATCTACTTCAGCAATCTTGGAAAACTCCCCCATTGCACCGCCCCTAGTTGAATTGGCCCGCACACTTCAACTTTCTACTATCCCTTTGAGCATCCGCGAATTTAGAAAAATAGCTCCGCGCATTGAAAGTGCGATGCAGGAGCTGAGTTCTATTTCACCAAAACCACGCGGCCCAATCGCAGTGTCCATGAGAAACGTCTCAGCGTCGTACCGTGATGCGCAGAGCTCTTACGCACTTGCAGATATCAATCTAGAAATACATGAAGGTGAAATTGTTGCGCTAATGGGCAGAAATGGCGCTGGAAAGACAACGCTTCTCAAAGCTGCCGTCGGTATGTCTCCTATCATCCATGGTGAAGTCATGGTTGCTGGTAGAAACCCAACTTCCTTCAAAGACCAAGAGTTGATTACCTACGTTGGGTATGTACCCCAAGAACCAAGCGACTTGCTTTATGGCCATTCAGTAAAGGAAGAGTGCGAGTTGGCCGATCGTGACAATGCTGTGCCACAGGGAAAAACGCTGGAGATTTACACAAGCTTGATGAAGATTCCCAACCTCGATGCACATCCTCGCGATATTTCTGAAGGTCAAAGACTCGGCTTAGCGCTCAGCATCATTCTCTCCGCATCACCGAAACTGGTAATTCTCGATGAACCAACTCGCGGACTGGATTACGAATCAAAGAAAATCCTGGTCACCAATCTCAAACGGATTGCACACAGAGAAAATCGCTCAGTATTCATTTCGACACATGATGTGGAGCTGGTAGCCGATGTTGCAGACAGAGTGATTTTTCTTGCTGATGGAGAAGTAATTGCTGACGGAACAACGCGCCAAGTATTGACCGCATCACCAGCGTTTGCTCCACAAGTGAGTAAAGCTCTACCCCACACACAATGGCTCACAGTCTCTGAAGTTGAAAGACATGTCAATGAAAATTAGTAGGTACTACTCGCACGCTCTCCTGTTGATCGCTTCAGTGATCGGCATTCATGCTTTCATCTGGCCGCTTTACCTTCCGGATTCTAATTTCTTTCTTTTCACACCGGTTTCAGCGCGAGCACTTGCAATAATTATTGCCTTCATTGCGGTATCGATAATTGCGCTGGACATTAGTTACGGAACATTAGATAGCAAAAACGTTGCATTGCTGGGAGTTCTTTCTGCGCTTATCGCGGCGCTGCGACTCGTGGGAGCTGGTGCAATCGGACTAGAACCCATGTGGTTCTTGCTGATAACTTCAAGTTTCGTTTTTGGCGCCAGATTTGGTTTCTCACTTGGAATACTTTCACTTGCAATTTCAGCACTTCTTACCGGTGGAATTGGGCCCTGGTTACCATTTCAGATGTTGGCTGCAGGCTGGATCGGTCTCTTCTCTGGATTAATAGGAATTGGATTTCGAAGAGCGTCTTATTCAGCGCAACGATTCGTACTTATCGGGGTCGGGATCATGACTTCACTAAGTTTCGGCGTTCTTATGGATCTGCAACTCTGGCCCTGGGTGGCAGGTATAGATACTCAGCTCTCATTCACTCCAGGAGATCCAATAGTCGACAATCTCCAGAAGTTTCTGATTTTTCACTTCGCAACTGCTCTGGCTTGGGATATTCCGCGAGCCTTTACGACTTCTCTTCTGATCGCCCTTACTTCGATTCCTATTGTGAAGTCGTTAGAGCGTGCCCGAATAAAAATGAATTTCACTTCACATGCGATGGCACGAAAGGCACACGCACAATAACGCCAGAACTCTCGCGTCCGCGGATATCTATGTTGACACGAGTATCTATTGGTAGGCGATGAGAAAGCAGAGCTAGCGCGATACCAGTCTTTAATGTCGGAGAGAATGTTCCACTTGTTACACGTCCAATAACAGCGCCTGTGTCATCCCGAACTTCCATATCGGCTCGTGGAATTCCGCGGTCCTGAATCCGTATTGCGCTTAAAACGCGATGTTTCTTCGACTCTTTCTGTGCTGACATTACGTTTTTACCCCAGAAGGATTTCTCCCAGCTCACTGCCCAAGAAGCGCTGGCCTCAACAGGAGTGATATCAATAGTGAGTTCATGGCCATGCAGTGGATATCCCATCTCTATTCGCAACGTGTCTCGTGCACCTAAACCTGCAACGCGACCACCGTGCTTTTCAACTGATGCGAGAAGCGCGCTCCATACTTGTGGCGCATCGTTCCAGCTGCTCAATATCTCGTAACCGCGTTCGCCGGTATAACCCGTCCTACAGAGCACAATCTTTTTTCCTTCAATGACGCCCTCGGTGAATGACATATAGTCAAGTTGTGGGGAGATTCCTAATGTTGCGAGCACTGCATCGGACTCAGGTCCTTGAAGCGCAAGAACGGAATGTGATTCGTGAAGATTTTTGATTTCTATTCCACTGGGAGCTCGAGATTGAAGACGGGCAATGACTTCCGAAGTGTTGGCTGCATTAGGTATTAGAAAGACTCGTTCTGCGGAGTAGCGATAAGCAATCAAATCATCAACAACTCCACCTGACTTTTCATCACACATCAATGTGTATTGGGCCTGACCATCAGTTATTCGATTAAGATCATTTGTAAATACGGTGTTCAAATAATCAAGCGCGCCTTTGCCAATTACCGATGCTTTGCCCAAGTGAGAGACATCGAATAGCCCAACCTTTTCTCGAACCGCTCGGTGCTCGTTGAGGACGCCACCACCAGTTGTCGCGGGATATTCGATTGGCATCTCCCATCCACCGAAATCTGCAAGTTTGGCTCCGGAACTGCGATGGAATTCGTGTAATGGCGAATATTTGCTCACTCCAATAACCTAGCCTAATGACCGCATCGACACCCACTATTCGAATGACTGATGGCGCTGCTATTGATGAAGTTCTTGTCATCGGTTTCTCATGCGAGAAGAAGGGGAACAAGAAGAGAAGTTTCTCTATCCATAGCGGAACATTGAAAGTCGATCACGCACCTCTAATGGAAGCCCTCGAAGACTTAGGTGCCACGGGTGCGCCGGATGAAGTAATTAAATTGCCTGGAAGCACAACTAAATTAATGGTGCTAACCGGATTAGGTGAACTTAAGAACGCTACTCAATTCCCTCATGAAACTCTTCGTAGGGCCGCAGGCGCCGCTTCGCGCCATCTGGCTGGACATCAAGCGGCAACGTTCGCACTTCCTCATTTATCTACTCTTGATTTTGCCGCGATAGCTGAGGGTGCGCTACTAGGCGCATATGCCTTTGATGAATTCCGCGGAACTTCTAAATCTGAAAGAAAATTGCCTCTTTCGAAGATTTCAATCCATAGCACCTCAGTTCCGAAGAGCGAGAGTGTAAAAATTCTTCAGCGTTCAGTAGTGCTTGCAAAATACACATTTATTGTGAGAGATCTCATCAACACTCCGCCAAGCCACCTGACACCTGACTCTTTCTGTCAACGTTTTAAGAAACTTTCATCTGGTTCTAAAGTTAAAATCGAGATCTTGGATGAGAAGCAGCTACGCAAACTTGGCTATGGTGGAATCATCGGAGTCGGCCAAGGTTCTGCAAATCCACCACGACTTCTCCGCATTTCATACCAACCAACAAAAAAGAACGTTAAGCGATTGGCCTATGTTGGCAAAGGCATTACATTCGATACTGGTGGATTAGCTCTCAAGCCTGCACAAGGTATGGAAGCAATGAAATCCGACATGAGTGGCGCGGCTGCAGTCTGCGCCGCAGTACTTGCAATTGCAGAATTACAAATTCCCATCGCAATTGATGCGTGGGCGCCACTGGCTGAAAATATGCCCAGCGATACAGCTACTCGCCCAAGTGACATCATCACTATTTACGGCGGTAAAACTGTTGAAGTTCTCAATCCCGATGCTGAAGGTCGACTCGTTCTTGCAGACGGCATGATGAAAGCTGCAGAAGTTGGCGCAAAAGCAGGTGGACTTGATGGTCTTGTTGATGTAGCAACATTAACCGGCGCACAAGTTGTCGCACTTGGCACGCGCACTAGTGCAGTCATGACAAATAATGAAAATTTCTCTCACGACTTCATTCACCTGTCGACTGAAACTGGTGAACAATTCTGGCCAATGCCACTTCCCGAAGAACTTCGTGCATCACTTGACTCCCCTGTAGCAGATATCGCAAATATCGGAGATCGCATGGGCGGCATGTTGGTCGCTGGACTATTCCTCAAAGAATTTGTAGCGCCAGAGCTTCCTTGGCTCCATCTCGATATCGCAGGACCGGCTTATAACGAGGGCAAACCTCACGGATACACGCCTGTAGGCGGAACAGGTGTCGCACTTCGCACTCTTGTGGCGCTGGCGGAGTTCAAGTCATCCCGTTGATGCTGGCAGGATAGGACTACTGAAAATTTTTCCGGTTAATGAATAAAACGTGCGAGGTTGATTGTGGCGAACTTTGATTTGGTAATCCTTGGCGGCGGCAGCGGTGGGTACGCATGTGCGTTGCGCGCAGCTCAGCTCGGTCTCACGGTGGTCCTCATCGAGAAAGATAAATTAGGCGGCACTTGTCTTCATCGCGGCTGCATTCCTACTAAGGCGCTTCTTCATGCTGGAGAAATTGCAGACAACACTCGTCACGCTGGGGAGTTTGGAGTAAAGGCAGAGTTTAAGTCGATGGATATGGTCGCAGTTAACGCCTACAAAGATGGCGTTATATCCAAACTACATAAAGGGCTACAAGGACTAGTTAAGTCACGCAACATCACTTACGTTGAAGGTTCCGGCAAACTCGTTTCTCGTGACACAGTCGAAGTAAACGGTCAGCGATACACAGGTAAGAATGTAGTTCTGGCAACTGGTTCTTACGCAAAATCACTTCCTGGTCTCGACGTTGATGGCAAGACGATTGTCACAAGCGATCATGCGATGCAAATGACGACTGTTCCGAAATCAGTCATTGTGCTTGGTGGCGGAGTAATTGGATGTGAGTTCGCATCGGTCTGGAAATCCTTCGGCGCTGACGTCACAATTATCGAAGCATTGCCTCATTTAGTTGCTCTCGAAGATGAAAGTTCTAGTAAACAACTAGAACGAGCTTTTCGTAAGCGTGGAATTAATTTCGAACTAGGCACAAAGTTCAAGAGCGCCACAAAGAGCGCTAAGGGTGTAAGTGTCACACTTGAAGATGGAAAGACTTTCGAAGCAGAAATCCTCCTCGTTGCAGTCGGTCGTGGCCCCGTTTCAAATGGCCTCGGATATGAGGAACAAGGAATCAAGATGGAGCGCGGCTACATTCTTGTGGATGATAAATGTCGCACAAACATTCCGGGAATTTGGGCCGTTGGAGATTTGATCCCCACTTTGCAACTTGCCCATGTTGGATTCGGAGAAGGTATTTTGGTTGCGGAAGAAATTGCTGGTCTCAATCCACGTCCCATCAATTACGACGGTGTTCCTCGTGTTACATACTCTGAACCAGAAGTTGCTTCGGTTGGCCTCACAACTGCTGCTGCAAAAGCAAAAGGTTATGAAGTTGTTGAATTGAATTATGACTTAGCCGGAAATGGGAAAGCGCAAATTCTCAAGACTGCTGGCTCCGTAAAATTGGTATCGCAGAAAAACGGACCAGTTCTTGGAATACATATGGTGGGATCTCGGGTTGGCGAACTTCTTGCCGAGGCACAATTAATCTTCAATTGGCAGGCTGAGGCCAGCGATGTCGCTCCTCTCATTCACGCTCATCCGACCCTGTCAGAAGCTATGGGAGAAGCACATTTAGCGCTGGCTGGAAAACCACTTCATGCACATGGATAATCGCCCCGTATTAACGAGCGTCATAGATCGGAGCAATAGATGACCTTCTCAGTGAAGATGCCAGCTCTCGGTGAGAGCGTGACTGAAGGAACAGTTACGCGTTGGCTCAAAGCTGAAGGCGATCACATCGCTCTTGATGAACCGTTATTGGAAGTTTCAACAGATAAAGTCGATACAGAAATTCCTTCACCTGCTGCCGGAGTTCTACAAAAAATTCTTGTCGCAGTCGATAGCGTCGCTCCTGTCGGCGCTGAACTTGCCATCATCGCAGATAGTGCAAATGTTGCTTCTACTCCAGCAGCCCCGGTCGCAGCTCCAGTAGCTCCGCCAACTCCGCCAGTTCAAGCTGCTCCAGTTCAAGCTGCTCCAGTTCAAGCTGCTCCAGTTCAAGCGACAGCTCCACAAGTAAGCAGTTCTGGAACTTCTGTCGTTATGCCGGCACTTGGTGAATCCGTGACGGAAGGAACTGTGACTCGATGGCTGAAAAAAGTTGGCGACAACGTTGTTGTTGATGAACCACTTCTAGAAGTGTCTACTGACAAAGTAGACACCGAGATTCCTTCACCAGCTTCTGGAGTCCTCATCTCAATAGATGTTCCCGTCGATTCAACAGTTGCTGTTGGCACGAAGCTGGCATCCATTGGCGCAACAGGCTCGTCGGCTCCAATTGCTGCGCCCGCTGCTGTTGCACCTGTTTCTGCAACTCCCAAGGCAGTTCCTACCCCGCCACAAACACCGCCACCATTAATTCCTAAGCCCGCTCCTGCCGCGCCGGTCCAAGCTGCGCCAATCCCAGCTGCGCCAATTCCATCTTCGTCTGGACAAAAAACTTCTGTGCTTGATGATTCTTATGTAACTCCAATAGTCAGAAAACTTGCAGCAGATAGTGGCGTGGATTTATCTCGAGTAAAAGGAACTGGAGTCGGCGGTCGAATCCGCAAAGAAGATGTTCTAGCAGCAGTCCCACGTGCAAGTGCACCAGCAAGCGCCCCTTCTGCGGTTGCACCGACAGATGTTTCCCCTGCTGCGCGCGTTCCTGCGCCAGTAGCAGTCTCTCCATTACGAGGCACTACAGTCACGATGTCACGTTTGCGCAAAGTAATCGCTGCGCGAATGTTGGAATCACTACACGTTAGCGCTCAACTCACAACTGTGATTGAAGTTGATATCACCAAGATTGCACGTCTGCGAGAGAAAGCTAAAGCAAGTTTTGAAACGCGCGAAGGCGTGAAACTAACCTTCTTGCCATTCTTTGCCGTTGCAGTTTGTGAGGCACTTAAACAACATCCTGTGGTGAATGCCTCTGTAGAAGGTGACCAAATCACGTATCACGGCGCTGAACACCTGGGTATCGCAGTAGACACCGAACGCGGATTACTTGTTCCCGTCATTCGCGATGCGGGTGATCTCAACATGGGCGGAATCGCACGTCGCATTGTTGATGTTGCTTCACGTACGCGCGATAACAAAATTTCTCCAGATGATTTAGGTGGCGGCACTTTTACAATCACCAACACAGGATCTCGTGGTGCGCTCTTTGATACGCCCATCATTAATCAACCTCAAGTTGCAATCCTTGGTGTTGGCGCAGTCGTGAAGCGCCCAATGGTTGTTAAAGGTGAGGACGGTGGCGAAACAATTGCAATTCGCTCAATGGTCTATCTCGCGCTGTCATACGATCATCGAATTGTTGATGGCGCTGATGCCGCTCGATTCTTGTCGACACTCAAGGAACGACTTGAAGAGGGTCGCTTCGAATCTGACTTAGGTCTGTAAACAACTAGCTCATGTCCGTCCCCCAACGAATCGCGGTCACTGGCGCATCGGGTCTCATTGGTACGGCGCTAATCGGCCATCTCAAATCTGAAGGTCACACCGTTCAAAAATTGGTTCGTCGTCCTGTCGTGTCTGCTGATGAAGTCATGTGGGATCCACGAACTGGCAATGTCGATCTCGCGCCGCTAGAAGGCGTTGATGCAGTAATTCATCTTGCTGGTGCAAATGTTGGCGATAAACGATGGACCAAAAAATACAGAGCAGAAATTCTTAATTCACGACTTCTCGGAACCACGGCGATTGCAAATGCGGTATCCCAAATTAAACCTCAAGTTTTCATATCATCGAGTGCAATTGGCTGGTACGGCGAAACTGGAAACAGAGCAGTAACTGAGTCTGATCGACCTGGCGATGATTTCCTGGCAGCAGTCTGCAAAGAATGGGAAGGCGCTGCCGATATCGCTACTAATACTCGGTGCGTAAAGATTCGCACGGGATTAGTTCTTGATCCAACTGGTGGAGCGCTCGGAAAAATGTTGCCATTGTTTCGATTTGGCTTAGGTGGAAAATTAGGTAACGGCAAACAATGGTGGTCTTGGATTACTCTTCACGATCAAATTCGCGCGATCTGCTTTTTGTTAGAAAAACCAGTAGAAGGTCCAGTCAATCTGACTTCACCTAATCCAGCCACTAATCAAGAATTTACCTCTGCTCTTGCCCGTGCGATGCATAGACCAGCGCTTTTTCCTGTCCCATCACTAGCTTTGAAAATTACCCTTGGTGGTTTTTCAAGTGAAATTCTAGGATCGAAGAAAGTTATTCCTCAGAAACTTCTTGATGCTGGTTTCTCTTTCGATTATCCGCATATAGCGCCAGCACTTTCAGCACTCATTGATCAGCAATAATCATTTCGGCTGCTAGCCGGCCACTTTTTAACGCACCCTGTTGGGCTGCAATGGCATACGCATCTCCTGCGACAAATAGACGCTGAGAGATTCGCTGTGCGCTTATGAGCGGTTTTCCTGGTGCATGAAACGGGAGCGAGTCATGTATCTCGTAGCGCCTAAGAAAACGGAAGTCCGAAGGGCTGAGTTGCCACGCTTGTGAGACCGCTTGAGTTGCCTGCAGATCAGTGAGCTTCATCAGCGTAGTTGAAGAAATCAACGTTAATCCTTGTGGAGCATATTTATCGGCGATATTTGATATTGCAATTGTGTTCAAAAATTGATTATTGCGCAAGACTTTCAAATACTTACTGCCGAGCGCTTGTGAATCAACTGAGTGATACCACGTCCAAGACTCGTTCATCTGTAAGGGTGGCCGATGTAGAAGTTTCTGAGTGGATTGTGGATCGGCAGCAATAACGATCACATCCGCTCGATAAATACCCTGGTTTGTGATGACAGAGTTATCTTTTATCTCAAGAACTTCTGAATTTTTGCGGATATCTAAATCCTGAGAGAGCAACCGTGGCAGTTCCGCAACTCCACGCGAAGGAACTCCGGGGTTCCCTTTGAGAAACCACTGCAGCAATTCATGCGCCATCTCAGAGGAAACTTGATCTGAGTCGGTCAGGAACACTCCATCTAGAAATCCTTTGAGGACCTCTGTGTAGAAACTCCCACATCGCTTCATTGATTTTCCAAAAGTCTCATCTTTTGGATTATCTAGAATAAAACGAAGTAAAGCTAACTTCTCCTTGATTGAACCAGTCTGAAATAAAAGACCGTTTTGAAGAAATTTTAGACTTGTTCTCGGATCTCCGATAAGGTAACGCTTTTGCGACATTTCAATTTCAAAACCTTTGGGAAGTTCCTTTAACTCCAATGCTTTTGTTAGCTTTAATCGTTTCAATTCTGAATAAGCGGGATTAATTACTTGGAAGCCGTGGTCAAACTGGAAACCTTCCTCATAGTCAGTTGCAACTCTTCCACCGATCCGATGTGATTTCTCGAGAACGGTTACATCGAAATTGCTTTCGTGGAGAGTGCGTGCGCAATTCAGACCTGCTAAACCTGCCCCAACAATGATTGCTGAAGGCATTAGTGAATGGAGTTCTCGCGGGCTTGATCAATGATTCGCGCAACGTTGAGTGCGAAATCTCGAGAAACTGGTAATTCTGTTCCGATCTCAAGAGCGCTGCGAACTTGTTGATAGAAATTGGGGTACGAACCAGGAACTCCAGGATAACTAAATGAATCGTTACCTTTGTGTACTCGCGCCTCAGTGGTGATCTCTTGCGATGGAAGCCATTTTCCAAACGAGGCTTTGAAACCCTTTCGTAATAGTTCTTCTTGCCGATCTAATTCATTGATTACTAAAGATCCTTTATCACCATTGAGACGAAGTTTTGGTCCAGGTGCACCAATGATCGCGCTAGCTGATAAATACGAATCCACTCCTGAATCATGTTTCAAAACCAGAACTACATCGTCATTGGCAGCGCCACGTACTTCGCGGACCGATGCATGCACAAGTTGAGCTGGACCAAACCAATCAAGCGCTGTCGATACCAAATGAGTTTGTAGATCTAGAAGAAGACCTCCACCCGCGTCAGCGCTTACATTCTCACGCCAAGCAGAAGGATTAAGTTCTGGACGGAAACGCTCGAAACGTGAGTCGGCACGAAATATTCGTCCGATAGCGCCTTCAGTAATTACTTTCTTAATGGTCAGCGAGTCTGAATCCCATAGTCGGTTGAAGAAAACGGTTACAGGTACGTTGTGCATTTCTGCATGATCAAAGAGCGCCAAAGTTTCGTAATAGTCACGCCCCATCGGTTTATCAACTACAGTTGCAATTCCAGCGCTAATGGAAATTTTCGCGTGTTCCGAGTGCACATTATTTGTGGAAGCTATGACAATGAGATCCAAATCTTCATCGACTAATTCCTCTATGGAGTTGACAAGTATCGCGTTTGGAAAATCTTCATGAGCGATCGCTTTCTTCTCCAACGAACGTGCGCAAATTGCCGCAACATCAAAACCCGCGCTGACCAAAGTCGGTGCGTGAAAATACCGACCCGCAAGTCCGTATCCAACGATTCCTGCGCGCATCAGATCAGTTGGCTTCGTTTAGTTTTCCTGATGTTGGAGTTTTGACGGCCACCAGATCTTTGGTCCAATCACCCTCACTAGCGCTGGTACCAATAGTGAGCGAACAACGATTGTGTCGAGCAGTACTCCGAAGGCGACAGCGAATCCAAGTTCGGCGAGGAAGACCAGAGGAAGGACTCCGAGGACTCCGAATGTCGCAGCAAGAACAATTCCAGCTGAAGTGATGACGCCTCCGGTCACAGTCAGTCCCTTGATGACACCAGCACGGGTTCCCATCTTGAAGGATTCTTCTCGAACACGAGTCATCAGGAAGATGTTGTAGTCGATGCCCAGGGCTACAAGGAAAACGAAGGCGAATAATGGGAATGAGGCATCAGTTCCAGCAAAGCCAAACACATGCTCGAAGACCAAAGCGCAGACGCCCAACGTTGCTGCGAATGAGAGAACTACTGTCACAAGCAGAAGCGCCGCGGCCAAGATGCTGCGCAACAAAAGTCCGAGAATGATTGCGATTAGCATCAGAACAATCGGAATGATGACGCGATTATCTCGACGAGATGATTGGTCTACGTCATAACCAACTGCTGTCTGTCCGCCCACAAGAATATTTGGATTTACTTTCTTGACCGCTTCTCGAAGGACTGGAATGGTTTCTTTGGCTAGAACTGAATCGGGAGCTACGCTTAAGGTTGCGTATAGAAGAACTTTTCCATCCACAACTTTTACATCCATTGTGGGTTGACGTGTAGCAGGATCGACAGTAGTCACGGGAACAACATTGGCGACGTTTGAGACTCCTTTGATCGCTGCAGATGCCGCAACTACATCAGCTTGATCGACAACTATTTCAACCGGAGTTCCCTCACCGCTAGGAAAGTGTTCGCCGAGTTTTTCAAGACCAATCACTGAGTCAGTTCTGGTGGTAAAAGCATCGGTTTGCGCTAAGCCATCAGACTTTAAAGTGGTAGAGAATCCAGCGAAAATGATCAAAAAGATTGCAGTTGTGATCCAGATTGGCTTGGGTTTGCGATCAACAAAGTTTCCAACTTTTGCCCACAAACCTGAGAGTTTTTCATCAACATCATCAAACCGTGGAACTTTTGGCCAGAAAATCCACCGACCGAAAACAATAAGTAAGGCTGGAAGCAAAGTAAGAGCGGCCAACATGGCTGAGGCGATTCCAATGGAACCGACGGGTCCGAGGCCGCGGTTGCTTGAAAGATCGCTGAGCAAGAGAACCATCAATCCGGCAATAACCGTTGAACCTGAAGCAACAATCGGTTCAACAACGCCACGTAGTGCAATCCTCATTGATTCATATCGAGAATCATGGTGGTGTAATTCCTCGCGATAACGAGAGATGAGAAGTAGCGCGTAGTCAGTGGCAGCACCGAGTACTAAGACGTCGAGAATTCCTTGAGTTTGGCCGTTAAGGTCAATGATGTTTGCCTTGGCCAGATAGTAGACAACCATCGTAGCCAAACCGAGCGCCGTACCTGCAGTGAAGAGCGGAATAATCCATAGGATCGGAGAGCGATACACCACAATCAAAATGAGAGCCACGACAAGAAGAGTGGTTTGCAGAAGTTTGGTGTCGATGGAGCCAAACGCACCAAAGAGATCAGCAAAAATTCCGCCCGGACCAGTGACATGTGATTCGAGTTTGCCCGCTTCAAAGTTAGATTTCATATCTTCACGAATAAATTCAATAATCAGAGGTAGTACTGGTTCTTTATCGATGTTCTCCGTTGCCACGTTTGCATCGAGTTGGACATTGATCAGGACGGCTTTTCCATCAGCAGATGGAATCGCTTGAAGTGGAATTCCCGGCGCAAAATAAGCGCTCAGTTTTTTACCTGACTCTGGAAGGACTTTCTCGCCTAAGTTCGCCGCATAACCATTGATCTTTCCAAAAACATCTGGATTGCTCTGTGGGCTGACATCGCCAACAATAAGCAGAAGAGTCGGAAGTAGATTCTCGGCTTGATCAGAAAACTTAACCGTCACTTTGCTCGCAAGAGTAGATTCTGCATTCTGCGGTAGGAACGCCGAATTGTCGTTCTCTTGTACCGTCGATATTTTGGAGAAAGCTGCGCCAGAGAAGCCGCCGATTGAAAGCCAGGCGATGATGGATATAACAGCAACCCATAGCGCTTTGCGGCCCTTAGTGCGGTTTGTCTTGGCGTTATCGACAGTCTGAGTCACTTCTGCTCCTTCAAAAAGGGGGTGATTTTGGCTACTCGCTTGTAGCCATGTCATATTTCTTAGGCGTTACGACCTGTCGAAGTTTACCCGTGATGAGGAGAGATTTCGCCTCAGTAGTTAGGCTTGCGTCATGACAGCAGCGACCGCTTCGCTTGCCCTCACTAAAGCCGGGCTTATGGAATACACCACAGCCTTGGAGCTTCAACGTCAGATTCATCATGACGTTGCCGAAGCAGCACGTCCTAATACCTTGATTCTTCTGCAACATCCCCCCGTGTACACCGCGGGGCGGCGAACTCTTGAAAACGAGAAACCCGTCGATGGATCACCCGTCATTGACGTCGATCGCGGTGGAAAAATTACTTTTCACGGACCAGGACAAATCGTTGGATATCCCATTATCAAATTACGAAATCCAAATGATGTAGTTGGTTTTGTCCGCGAACTCGAAACCGCGCTCATTGCTGTCTGTAAGGAATTTGATATCCAGGCAGAGCGTTATTGTGAACGTTCTGGAGTTTGGATTCGCGACGAAAAGGGAGATCGCAAAATCGCTGCGGTTGGTATCAGGGTCGCTCGTGGTGTGACGATGCATGGCTTTGCATTAAACGTTAATCCTGACCTGAGTTATTTTGATCGCATCGTTCCTTGTGGAATCTCGGATGCTCAAGTTACCTCCATCCACAAAGAATTGAATCGCACGGTATCAATGAGCGACGTTGAATCTATTCTGGAGCGAGAGATGTTTGAAGCGTTGATGAGGGTCTGCGCATGACCATTGCTCCTGAAGGTCGGAAACTTCTAAGGATCGAAGCCCGCAATGCGTCGGTTCCCATTGAGAAGAAGCCAGAATGGATCAAAACTCGCGCAAAAATGGGTCCCGAGTACACCTCTCTTCGATCACTCGTTTCCCGTGAAGGTTTACATACGGTCTGCCAAGAAGCAGCGTGTCCAAATATCTTCGAATGTTGGGAAGATAAAGAAGCGACATTCTTGATTGGCGGCGAGGCCTGTACCCGCCGATGCGATTTCTGCAATATCGATACTGGAAGACCTGAACCTCTCGATCGAGATGAACCACGTCGCGTCGCTGAATCGGTCCGAACTATGGGGCTGAAATATGCAACTGTCACAGGAGTCGCGCGAGATGATCTCGATGATGAGGGCGCATGGCTGTACGCAGAAACAATAAATCAAATTCACAATTTAGTACCAGGTTGTGGAGTCGAAATGCTGGCACCAGATTTCTCAGCAAAACCCGAACTATTGAATCAAGTCTTTGAAAGTAGACCAGAAGTCTTTGCTCATAATCTTGAAACAGTTCCTCGAATTTTCAAGAGAATTCGACCTGCCTTCAATTATGAACGTTCTCTTAGCGTCATTTCCCAGGCTCGTGATTATGGATTAATTACCAAGTCCAATTTGATTCTTGGCATGGGTGAAACTCGCGAAGAGATTTCTCAAGCTTTGCAGGATTTACGAGCAGCAGGTTGTGACCTCATAACTATTACGCAATACCTCAGACCCTCTGCGCTTCACCATCCGGTCGAACGTTGGGTAAAACCAGAAGAATTCGTAGAGCTATCGCACGAGGCGAATGCACTTGGTTTTCTTGGCGTTATGAGTGGGCCGCTCGTTCGCTCAAGCTATAGAGCCGGTCGCCTCTATAAGCAGGCAATGGAATCACGTTCTGGAGTAAGCAATGGCTGAGTTGGTTTATCCACCAATCATCGGCATCGTCAAAAGTTTGTGGAAATACTTAGGGTTGCAGTTCACTATCTATGGAGAAGCGCACGTCCCAAAAAAAGGTCCCGCAATTCTTGCTATGAATCATGTTGGATATCTTGACTTTGCTATCGCAGGCACTGCCGTACTTCCCTCTGGAAGATTAGTGCGATTCATGGCAAAGAAAGAGATCTTCGATAATCCATTCGCTGGACCATTGATGCGAGGCATGAAACATATCTCTGTCGATCGCAAAAACGGCGGGCCTTCATTCATTGCTGCTCTACGCGCACTCAAGTCGGGAGAAATTGTGGGTGTATTCCCGGAAGCCACAATCTCTCAAAGTTTTGAACTTAAAGATATGAAGAACGGTGTGATCCGACTTGCTATGGAATCGGGTGCTCCAATATTGCCAACCGTAATCTGGGGCTCTCAAAGAGTTTGGACTAAACGAGTCCCGCGAGATTTTGGAAGAAAGAAATATCCAGTCTTCGTCTCCATCGGCGAACCTTTCACGGTGCCTAGCAATGCGGATATAGACAAAGAAATGAACCGGCTCGCATCGACGATGGGCGAATTACTAGCTCAAGTTCAAACCGATTATCCTGACTCCCCCATCGGCCAACGATGGGCGCCAGCTCGACTTGGTGGAACGGCTCCAACCGTGCAAGAACTTGAAGCTCGCACAGCGACGCGAAAGGAAATCTGAATTCATGTTCGGACGCAAAAAGAAGGATCCCAACGCTCCCGCGAAGGTACGTTTCAAGACTATACGTGATGCTTACGAGCTTGCGGCAAAAGGATATTCCTTTGTTCTGCTTCGCTGTCTTGCAGTATTTCTTCCAATCTGGCTCGTTGGAATTTTCATTGGCGCCCAATTCGGTCGTCCGGGATATGCCGCTTTCTTAAGTTTCCCACTGGCTTTCCTGGGAGCTTTCTTCTTCTTCACGCGCTTGGCAAGTAGCGCAGCCTATGCATCTATCGAAGGACAACCTGGAGCTGGCGCAAGCGTTCTCATGTCGATTCGAAAGGGATGGACAGTAACTCCTGCCGTAAGCGTTAACAAAGCGCAAGATATGGTCCATCGCGCTGTTGGAAAATCAGGAATTGTTTTGGTCGCCGAAGGTGGTTTTGGTGTTCGCACACTCCTCAACGATGAAAAGAAGAAGATGGAGCGTTTTGCTCCTGGAGTTCCAGTCTATGAAATTCTTCTTGGTACAAGTGAAGGCCAAGTCTCAGTTCGTAAACTTCAACGAGCAATGAAGAAATTCCCTAAGAAACTTTCAACGGTTCAGGTCCGCGAGTTACGCGCACGCTTAAAAGCTGTCGGCGGAATGAATATCGCTCTACCAAAAGGACCAATGCCTAAGAACTTAAGGATGCCAAAACCGCGTTAATTAGCGAACACGCATCACAACAGTCTTAGTAATTCGATCATGTAACCCTCGACCATCTTTATCAGTGACCACCGCTGGAATCACTAGCGCTATGAGGAATGTGCGAAGAAAAATCGGCGCAGGTCTCACGAATAAATTGTCCGGATAACTCAGCACACGTAACTTCATCATCCGTTGGCCAGCGGAAGCTCCACCCAGAGAAGTGAGTATCGCGACTTCCAGAACAAAGATGCCCAATCGAATCAGCGAAGGCCCGAGAGAGCTTGATTGGAGTGGGACTATCAAGGCGGCGGAGAAGGTTGCGATGGCCCAGTCGATACAGATGGCCACGAACCTACGCCCATACCCCGCGCTAACCATGCGAAGAATCTATCGGCTTGCCGTCTCGACCGCCTCAGAGGAAACATGGCCGTAACAGAAGGGTTATGGGTTTTTCACTACTGAGCCCTAGGTTTACCCCATCAATTCAAGGCTCAGTGACGAGCAATGAGTATTCACTTACCAGGAGAACCATGTTTAAGAATTCTGCAGAAGTTCTTAACTACATCAAGAAAGAGAATGTCGCACTTGTTGATGTGCGCTTTATCGATCTTCCCGGAATTCAGCATCACTTCAATGTGCCAGCTGCCCAATTCACCGAAGATGTATTTAAGGATGGCTTGATGTTTGATGGTTCCTCAATTCGAGGCTTCCAATCAATCCATGAGTCGGATATGAAGTTATTGCCGGCCCCCGAAACTGCTTTCCTCGATCCATTCCGTAAAGAAAAGACGCTTGTAATCCACTTCTCTGTTGTCAATCCTGATGACAACACCGCATACAGCCGTGACCCTCGTCAGATTGTCACAAAAGCTGTCGATTACATGCGCTCAACTGGAATTGCAGATACTGCATTCTTTGCTCCAGAAGCTGAGTTTTATGTTTTCGACCGAGTCAAATTCCAGACTCGTATGAATACTGGTTTTTATGAAGTTGATTCATATGAAGGAGCATGGAATACAGGTATCGATAATGATCCTGACGGAACTCCAAACCGTGGATATCGCACTCGTATTAAAGGTGGATATTTCCCCGTTTCGCCAACGGATCAATTTGCTGATCTTCGTGATCAGATGGTGATCAATCTAGAAAAAGTTGGTCTTGAAGTCGAGCGCGCCCACCATGAAGTTGGAACCGCTGGACAGATGGAAATTAACTATAGATTCAACGACATTCTTCATGCTGGTGATGACTTGATGAAGTTTAAGTACATCATCAAGAACACTGCATGGGCGGCCGGAAAGACCGTAACCTTCATGCCAAAACCGCTCTTCGGTGATAATGGATCAGGTATGCACGTCCACCAATCACTGTGGAAAGATGGCAAACCTCTGATGTGGGGCGATGGTTATGCAAACTTGTCCGACATCGCACGTTGGTATATCGGCGGTTTGTTAAAGCACGCGCCATCTCTGTTGGCATTCACAAACCCAACAGTGAACTCGTACAAGCGACTCGTTCCAGGCTACGAAGCGCCAGTCAATCTTGTGTACTCAGCTCGTAACCGTTCGGCTTGTATCCGTATTCCAATTACTGGCACCAGCCCGAAGGCAAAGCGCATTGAGTTCCGTTGCCCAGACCCATCTTCAAATCCCTATCTAGCATTCTCTGCGATTTTGATGGCAGGACTTGATGGAATCACTAACAAAATCGAGCCACCAAAGCCAGTTGATAAGGATCTGTACGAACTCGAAGGCGCAGAAGCTAAAGCGATTGCGCAAGTACCTGGTTCATTAGACGCCGTAATCGATAATCTCGAGAACGATCATGAGTTCTTAACTCGTGGTGGCGTCTTCACAAAAGACCTCATTGAGACCTGGATTGATTGGAAACGTAAGTCTGAAATTGATTACGTTCGCCTACGTCCACATCCAGCTGAGTTCGAGTTGTACTACGACATCTAAAGATGAATATGAAGAAAGGGCCCGCTTCGGCGGGTCTTTTCTTTTTCTCACCCCAGATTCTTCAATCTCTGTGCAAGTGGTGGATGAGTGTAATTAAAAGCTACATACAGAGGGTGCGGTGATAAATTTGCCAAACTATCTGTGGAAATTTTCTTGAGCGCACTTTTCAGCGCGGTCGCGTCATTTGTTTGCTTGGCAAATGTATCTGCCTCAAATTCATTGTGGCGGCTCCATGAATTATTTGCTAGCCCAAGAACGATGCTTAAAGGAGTGAAGAGGATGAAGAAAGTAAGCGCTGAGAGATGAAAGCTTGACTGCTCCGCACCCAGAGCTGTTGAAAGTTCTGGATAGCCAAGTAACCATCCCAGAAGTGCGAAAGTTCCGAATGTTTGAATATTGCTAAAAATGAACATAGAAAGCGTATGTTTCTTCTTGTAATGCCCGATTTCGTGGGCCAGAACCGCAACTATTTCTTTCGTTGATAGCTTTTCAATGAGAGTATCAAAGAGAACAATGGTCTTACTTCTACCCATACCGCTGAAGAAAGCATTTGCTTTCGTTGATCTTTTCGAACCATCCATGACGAAAAGTCGACCCAAGGAATAACCTTGTGAGGCGCAGTACTTCTCGACCGCACTTCGGAGTTCACCTTGCTCAACGGGCTTAAGTTTGTTGAAGAGCGGCAAGATCAATGTAGTTCCGAACATGAACATGACAAGTGAGAATCCCCCAACAAGCATCCACGCAAAAATCCAGAACTTATTACCTAGTTCCTGGTAAATCCACAGCACAGCCGTGAGAAGTAATCCTCCAATAAGAGTGCTCAGAATCGTGGCCTTTATCGTGTCCGCGATGAAGGTCTTAGCAGTGATTTTGTTAAAGCCGTACTTGGCTTCTATGCCAAATATCGAGTAGAGCTGGAAAGGAAGGTTAATCCACCACGAAATAACGCTCAGCGCTGCAATAAATCCAAGAGAAATAAGAATCTGATTATCCAGTGTATCTCGCATCCAATTATCGAGTTTGGCAAACCATCCATAAGTCAATGCAACAATCATAATGATGGTTGAGAATGTTGAACTATAAAAGCTAAAACGCGTCTTCTCTGCGCTATATGAAATCGAGCGTTCTCTCTCGTCCTGGTTGTAAAGGTTCGCAATCGATGAATCAAGGGGATCTCGAGATCGACTTTGGTTGAGCTGGTCGAGAAGCGCTTCCACAATGTATGCGGCAAGGACAATCAAAACAAGTGCGGTAATCAGCATCTGCAAAGATTAGCCGATTGATTCCTTTTTATTGCTCTCTCCTGAGACAACAACAAGTACGCCAAGAACGATGATAAGTCCTCCGATTGCGTAGCTGGCTGTTATGACTTCATCAAGGAATACCGCGCCCAGCGCGACAGCAATGACCGGATTTACATAGGCATAGGTGGCTGTAAGTGAAACTGGCGCGTTTTGAACTAACCATAAGTAAGCGCTGTAAGCGATGATCGACCCAAAAATTACAAGATAGGCGAACCAGAGCCATGACCAGTTGGAGCCATCTAAGAAATCGCCAAGAGTTTCGCCCTTGAAAACCCCAGCCAATGTAAGAGAAACGCCTCCTGCAAGAAGTTCGTAAGCAGTAAATACCAGCGCGTTTTTTGGAAGTGGGAAACGCGGCGCAAGAAATGTACCTAATGCCCAGCCAATGTTTCCAACTAAAACCATAATCATGTAAAAAATTACGGTGGAGGATCCTTCGCCACTAACTGACTGGACACTTCCGGGTTTGAGAAGAAGTGCCACTCCCACAAATCCAACACACAATCCCAACCAGGTTCGACTCGAAGGTCGCTCCCCTGAAACAAAGCGAAAGATTGCAATCCATAGCGGCAAAGCTGCGATGATGAGAGCGACAATTCCAGAAGGAACATGTTTCTCTGCGACCGCAACGTTTCCGAGTCCAAACCCGAGTAAAACAAATCCAAGTACGACCGAAGTTCGAATCTCATTTCTTGGAACGTCAATTTCTTGGAATCCATTTCGAGCGATGATAAAAAGCCCGAGCAAAATACCCGCCAACATAAATCTAATTCCCATGCTGAGAAGTGGTGGCATCGTTTCAATCACATATGCAATTGCGAAATAGG
>Ga0208546_1000006_pt1 | contig 145081 bp, 129 predicted proteins | sample DEB19_08_DNA_4_FD_184528 | JGI IMG/M metagenome (GOLD analysis project Ga0208546, IMG submission 184528) | Aqueous microbial communities from the Delaware River and Bay under freshwater to marine salinity gradient to study organic matter... | ecosystem: Environmental > Aquatic > Marine >...
GTTTCTTGATTTGACTTATCTATGTTAGAAGATAAGTGAGGAGAGGGGGGGGGGAGGAAGTAATGACTAATTACTTTCGGGTTTCTATTTTTGAAATTTATTGCCGAATTTTTTTAAAATTTCTTCGTTTAATACTTCTTCTTGCTTTTTCAGTTGACTTAGATAGAAATTGATAATTCGTGATGAATAAATAGGGGCTGAATAGTAATTGACTACTTTTCCAATTTCTTTGTAATCACTTGTACTTAATGGATTAGGATTAGTAGGATATTGAAATCGACGTAATAATTTATATGGATCTGATATGTTCATTGAAGTTTGGTTGTTATTCATTTCGTTGTTTGTTACAGGGTCAAGTAAATTATTTAATTGCTCTCGCAACATTAAAAGATTTTGATCCATACTTTCTTGAACACCATCAATAAGTAGTATGGTATTTTCTATGGCAATAATTTTTTGAATTATAGACTTATCTTCTATTAACCTAAGTCCGCCTGCATTTTTTATTTGTGTAAACCCAGAAGATGAATGGTCAAAAAACTTTCTTATAATTCCATTTTTAAGCAGGTAGTAAAATCTTGGCAGATTTGTTTGATATCCTTTATTTTGATATTCCATCACAAGACTATCATTAATTAGCTTTTTCTCATTATTAAAACCCGTGATAAATTCTATTTCTTTAAGGTCTTGTTCTAAGTCTAAGTGAATATTTTCAAGAAATTGTATTTCTCTATTTTTTTCTATTTGATGTTCTCGATAATTTTCAGCAAAAAATCCGAGTGTTACAGCAGCAAATAGCATAATAAATTCTGTGATATATTCCTTCCATTTTTTCGGATGATGTGAATGATGATGGACTTCCATGAATTACTCTTTTTCTTCTATTAATTTAATTGATTTATTTGCATAAAATGATAATGAGTCGTAAAGCTGTTTTTCATAATCTATAACTTCGGTTTTAACAGCTAATTGTATTCTAAGTTCTTTCAAGTCTTGTGGAGATAATTTTTCAATTCCCATTTTGTATGGGTATCCTTTTCTATTAAGACCTCTTCCCATTTTTAATATATTGGGATCTACATATTTGTAGTATTTATTGTCTATAAAGGTAGATAGAGAATTCATCTCTGTTTGAAAAAACGCATCTAGTTCACCATTAAAATAATCATATTTATATATTGAACCAGCCAATTCTTCTTCTTTGTAGCCTGAAAAATATCCTTTGGATTCAGCTTCAATTCTACTTTTGTTGTAGGATGTATACTTCCACATATGTAGTACATCTGTCATCAAGTGATAGTATAATTTCTGTTCAATTTTATCGTTTGGAAGCTGAATCAAAGAATCTAAACTATCACAAAGGCTTCTTCTATATTCATTGAAAATAATGTGTGTTTTAATTGTCTCAAGATCCTTTTTAAAGCTATTAGAAACAGATTCCAATAATTCTTTCTTTTTATTTTCTTCAGCAATATGTTCTCTATAGTTCTCTGCAAAAAATCCTAATGTAACAGCCACAAATAACATTAAGAATTCAATAATATATTCAGACCATTTCTTTTTATGAGTCGGATGATGTGGGTGGTGGACTTCCATGTTTATTCTACTTTGACTGTTTTGTTAATTATTTCAATCATTTTATTCCCATTCGAAACCAATGAATCTAAACTTACTTTCACTCCACCAAAGATGATATTATATACCACTACTTGATAGGTAAGCTTGTCTCTATCCAATTTTAAAATTGGCTTTATGCCAATTTTTGAAGGTAATTCCTTAACAGGAAAAGTCGCCCAAGCTTTTTTATATAATGCTGGTTCTGTAATTGCAGGTGCAATTGTTTTTGAAAAGTCTTTAAAACTTTCAATTGTTAATTCTTCCCCGAGTTTTAAATCTTGCATAAAATATTGGTACCTGAGCAAGAAATATGATAAACTATCGCTTGGGTTTGACTGTATAATTCCTTTAGCTTCTGCTTCCTTTATACTTCTATCGTTTTGAACAAAAGTATACGCCCATAAAGTGTTTACAATTGCACTGTAGTAGTCTTTCTGATCAATTTGATTCGGATTTACATTGACCAAGCTGTCTAATTTGTTAACGTTAATTAACTGTCTATTAATCTGGTTTTTATATTCCTCTAATTCATTTAGTTCTTTTTTTAAATCATAAACAATTGCTTTTTTCAGTTCTTCTGCTTTATGTTTTTCAGCTATATTTTCTCTGTAATTCTCTGCAAAAAATCCTAATGTAACAGCCACAAATAACATTAAGAATTCAATAATATATTCAGACCATTTCTTTTTATGTGTCGGATGATGTGGGTGGTGGACTTCCATTATTTATATTCTTTATTGATAAGATCAATTGCTTTTTTAGCATATACTGTCATAGAATCTATGTTCATTATGTAGATGTCGCTACATAATTTTAACATAGAATACTGGTAATTCATTCTATTTGCGGTGGCAGGATCGATTTTTTTGATACCAATTTTACTTGGTATCTCAATTGAGGGAAATCTTAATTGTTTATCCAATAATTTATGTTCAGTAAAGTTTGCAAGTTCAGAAATGATTACTTTATCTGTTTCATTTTCGAATACTTCCATATCCTTTAAGTCAGTTTTGAAAAAGTTGAATTTTGAAATATAGAAATTTAGTTCAGAATTTTCTTTTTCAGAGAAGTATCCTTTTGCTTCCGCTTCATTTCTGCTTTTTTCATTAGGATTGAAATGCCACCACCAAATAGTCTTCAAGAACAATGCATAATATTGTTTTTGATCGACTTTGGATTGATCTCCATTATTGATTGCAATTAAACTATCGCAGTTTTTAATTTTTTCTTGACCGAAGTTTTTATGAAACTCAAATTGCTTCAGATCGGTTTCAAAATCTCTTGCAACAGTTTGTAGCAGTTCTTTCTTTTTTTCTTTTTCTGCCAAATGTTCTCTGATGTTTTCAGCAAAAAATCCGAGGGTTACGGCTGTGAACAACATCACAAATTCTATGATGTATTCAGACCAATTCTTTTTGTGCGTTGGATGATGTGGGTGGTGGACTTCCATGATTCATTATTTCACTCAAAATAAGATTTAAAGAGGAAAAAAGATTAAAGCCGGGTGAACAGTTGTTTAGATTTTTTCTCTATTATTTAACCTATCCATGTTATAATGTAATTAAATAGAGGACGAAATTAAAGGTTGATCTACATGTAAAATCTGTCATTGAAATTTGAGTGCTTACAAAAAAGGCCCCAGTAAATTGGAGCCTTTTTTTATTTCTTTTTAATTTATTGTTTAGGGCTCTTGGCATAACCATTCATATGTACCACTTTCCCATCTAGAAATCTAAAAGAATCTACCCATTCAATTGTTTGAGTTTTACCATCTGGAGTTTCCACTTCAGCCCTGTCAAACATAATTACCCACTGGTGCCCGTTTTCTCCAACTATTGGCACGGCACCTGTCATGGAATAATTTTTTACATTCATTCCTGCAAAAGCTTTTTCCATATATGCTAATCCTGCTTCTTTGCCTTTTATGGTAGTTCCATCTTCCATACTGAACAATACAGTATCAGATAAGAATTCTGCAATCTTTTTAAAATCTTTTGCAAAAATTGCTTGGTGCATTTGTTCTGCAATCAAAACATTTTTTTGATCTCCGATTTTAAAGTTATCAGTATAGGTTGGTTTGTAAATATGTTCAATAGCGGCTGGCGCCTGTTCAGTTGTTACAATTTCCTTGGTTTCAGAATTTTTACAAGAAAATAATAGTATTGATACAATTAAATTTAAGAATATATATTTCATTTTTGGAATTTATATTTTGTTAGTAATGTCCGAGTATAATTACAAAGATTTATTTTTTGCAGCTACTTCATTAACTAAAGGTGTAGGGTCGAACGTAAATCTTGCTCCAGTAATTTTATTATTTACCCATTGGAATACAATCGATCCTGAGTTGGCGATTTTAGTATGAGTAGATTTTCCAACAGCATCCCAAGTATACCATACCAAGGTATAAATATTCCCAGCTTTAAGTGTGTTGTTTTCATGCTTTTCATCTTTTATCAAGGAGTCCGTTTTAACGTACATGAAATTTTTATCCCACTGGATACTATCGAAATAAACATGGTGTGATTGTGCTAATTCTTTCCATTCTTTCTTGCTTATGGGAGTGGTTGAATTAAAATACACTTTTGCAGTATCAGATACGAGCTCATCAAATCTGGTGAAATCATTTTTTGCATATGCTTCCATGATATCTTCCTTGATTATTTTTGAATATTGGTCGTCAATTCTAGAAACTGTAGTGATTGATTCATCCGCTTTTGCTTCGATTTGATTGTTTTTGCATGCAATGAATGAGCTAGCTGTAGCAATAATTAATAATAGTTTTTTCATTTTGAGTTATTTAAAAATTATAGTAAACTTTTTTAGAATAGTAATTTATCTGGGTATAATTCCTAGTTGTTTCATAAATTCAAGATTGTCCATAAAGTCCTGTTCTTCAGCAATTTTTCCATCTTTCATTTTAGCAATGGTGCATCCAATTACATCTATATCTTTCCCAGTTGCAGGAATTCCAAAAAATGAACCAGTATGTTTTCCTTTAAATTCCCAATACTTTACCAATTTATCTCCGTCAGCAAATATTTCTTTCACAATAAAATTTCTGTCTGAAAATCCAACTACAAAGTTTTCATAATAGGCTTTTGCATTGGCTTTTCCCTTCACTTCTGGAACGGTATGTAGCACTGCATCTTCTACATAAGCAGTATCTAAAATGTTAGTACGGCCCTCGTTGATGGCTACTTCCCATACATGAGAATAGTATTCAACATTTTTCTTACTTAATTCAGCTTTTTTATCGTTTTCGGAATTGCATGATACTAAGAAATACGAAAGACATAGGAAAAGGAATAATTTCTTCATTTTGATTATTTTAGGTTACTTGAATGTAGATCAATTTTAAGAGAATTCCCATCAATTGAAATTTATTTGTAGAAAATAATTTTACTTGACAATATGTTCAAAGACTTGTTGCAATAGTATAATTACAAAGCCGTTAAACACTTATATGTCAATCACTTACAAGAGTTTTTATTTAGGGTGAACTGAAGCATTCACAATTTGAGCTTGTAGTTCAGTTTTTTGATTTAACACATACTTGTTATAAGATAAGCGTGAAGAGAAAAACAATAAAGTGAATGTATCAAATTTATTTTAGGGAAAGGTGTAAATTGAATACACATACTTTATTAATCAAAAAAGAAATCATGAAAAAGATTTTGTTTTTCACAACGATTGTTTTGCTGATTGCATCATGCAAACAAGCAGAAAAAACCAATGTATCTATGTCGGGTGCTTATAAGATGGATGAACAAAGCTATAAAGGACCCAATGTAGACACCGTCATAAAGAATGCAGTTCAGGTAAAATTATATTCACCTTCACATTATGTTTTTGCTGTACTGTCAAATGATTCTACAGCTGGATTTGGCGTAGGGAATTATGAACAAGATGGGAATGTATTAACTGAACATAATATTTTCCGTCCAAATATGTTGGATACTGCTATGAGTGTTAAAGTTGAAATCAGTCAAACTGAAAATGGGTATTCTCAACATATTCCAGAATTAAAAGTATCAGGTGTTACTTATTCAATGGATGAAAAATATACTCGGGTGTCTACTGCTAGCACATCCGATCTTGATGGTTTATGGGAGCAATCAAAAGTACTTACCATAAAAGGTACTGATACAACTTCCATGCAATACAAGCAATACAAGATTTATCAAGATGGATATTTTCTTTTTGTTCATCAGTATCCTAATGCTACAACTGGAAAAGTAAGCAATGGATTTGGATATGGTACATTCAAGCTGACTGGTAATTCATTAGAAGAGAAAAATTCCTTAAGTAATTATAAATCATTGATTGGTGTACCTATGAATATTTCTATTTCTATGGACGGTAAAGATGCGTATAATCAAACAATTGTAGATACAGTACAGAAAGTGACTACCATTGAATATTATAAAAGAATAAAATAAATTTTAAATAGTTTTATTCCTAGGGTTAGATTCAGGCTTGAGTAAGAAATTACTTGAGCCTGTTTCTTTTATAGTACATTCAATAATCTTACTAAAAAATCCTAAATTGAATGATTAACCATAAAATATTATACACATGAAAAATCTTATTTACTGTTTGGCTATTGCAACTTCACTTTTTGCTTGTCAAACAAAAACTGTAAACACAGTAAACGCCAGCGTGCCTGAAAATGCAACTGGATATAACCTTGACAGCACTGAAAATACAGCAACAGTTTTAAAAGCAGTAGCAGCTATGGAGGCTCTCGATACTGTTGCATACAGATCTTTTTATGCACCTGATGCAATTTTCCATGATAATTTGGATTCTACGAATTTGGATCAAAATGTAAGTATGATTTCTTCTTTCAAGGCCAATGGAATTAATGTAAAAATTACAAGTGTAGCTCCGATTTGGGAACTTGTAAATAAAAAAGCTTCACCAACTGGGGTTACCAACTATGTGATCTCCTATCAGTTTGCTGAATTTACAAAAGGTGACAAGACAGTGAAGGTTGTACTGAACGGTGTTAATGCTTTTAAAGATGGTAAGATTGTAGAAGAATGGAATACTTATGATACTAGAAAAATATTTGAATTGTTTAAATAACCATATTCAATCAATTTGAATAAAGTTGAAAAGTAATTAAAGTTTAAAATTATGAACCCTTGTAGGTCAATCACTTACAAGGGTTTTTTATTTACGGTGCACAGAAAGGTGCACAGTTTTTCAGATTCTCAATCTAGTTTCTTGATTTAACTTATCCATGTTATAAGATAAGTGAGGAGAGGGAGAAAGTAAAGGGTTGATTAGTTTTTAATCAGTTTCTCCGTTGTCAATAACCTTCCCGCTTTATCCTTCACCTGAATGATATAGTTCCCTTTCATTGACGATCCTAGGTTCACTTTAGTTCCACTGTTAACTTTTCTACTACTGATTATTTTTCTTCCACTCATATCAATCAAATTGATGTAAACATCATTGGTGCTTCTGATATTATAGTTCAGATATATTTCATCATTGGTTGGATTAGGGGATATTTTGAAATACTCATTACCAGATAAATTGGCTACTGCAGATGTTAGATAGTAGTAGTTTGCACTAACTGGACTCGTACATCCATTCTGAGTGGTTGTAGCCGTATAGTTACCACTAGATGTTGGTTTTATCTTTTGCGTTGTATCTGCAATCTTAACTCCGTCTTTGTACCAGGTTATGCCATTTATATTGGCAACAAGATTATTATCTGAATCTCTTGATATACCTGGTGCAACCGGTATGGTTTTTTTAGTTAGTTGAATTGTATCAGATGAAATTATACATCCTACACTATCGGTCCTTGTTACATAAAGTTTAGAGCTATCATTAAATGTTTTATTTGCAACATTCGTTAGATCTGATTTTGTTCCAAAGTACCACTTTAAAGTATCTCCTTTGTTCACATTCGTAACAGTGAGTTTAAGACTGTCTCCTGAGCAAAAGGAGTAATTAGATGTATTGAATGTGGGTTTAATGGGTTGTGGGTTGATTATAATAGTTATAGTATCTGAAAACTTTGAGCAATTATTTTCATCAGTCATTAATAATCTGTAAGAACCTGATTTAGTAGCAGTTATTTTATATGATGTATTACTGATAGATTCATTATTAAGGTACCATTGATATTTAATATTTGGGAATGTATCGATTAAAGTAATTATTTTACTTTGATTACTGCATAAGTTGAATTTATTTCCTTCTTTAAATTTACCGCTGAGATAATCACAATTTGGTTTAAATATAAATCCATTAAAATAGGTACTCAAGCTATCATTATAAAGTTGTCTTTGTTTGTTTATAAAATATTTGTTGGGGTATTGTTCTAATTCCTGAATTCCTGGTTCTGTACCAAATGAATAAAAAATCATTTTATTCGATTTCCCTATATTTATAGGAATTAGACTATTAGCAATAGAGAATTTGTGCAAGGTATCATATTTGTATATTTTCATAGAGTCAGCCATATCTTGAAAACCTTTTAAATAATATTTTAAACCTAATGATTTTAATATAAATTTCCCATTTGTATTTCTATAATACATTGTAGAATCATTACCTCTATAACCCTGTTTGCCATATCGATCAGCATCAATTTCTTTAGGATATAGGTCTATATATCCATCATTATCTAAATCAATAAATTCTAAAAGACCTGAACCATATGTTATACCTATGTTTTCATTTTTATTAAAGTAATTAATAGTTGCATCTACGAATAAACCATTTTTAATTTCAAAAACTTTAATCAATTGGTATATTTTTCTTCCTGGGGGATTATCACCACCTCCATTTGCCCAATACTCAATTAATTGTTTGTTTCCATCCTTTTTGATATCTATAAAATTAAAGCATCTAATTTCAAGAGGTGAGCCAGGTGTATTTGGGATTAAATCATTGGTCTGAAGATCATCGAATTTTATTATTGGTGAATTAATATCAAGAAATTTATTTTGGCTATACATACATAATGCATTTCCACTCCGATCATTAAAGATCATATCATAGTATCCATCATTATTTACATCAAAAAATTTTAAATTATCCGGTCCCTCTGACACTCCACCCAAACTGTCAATTTTATTAAAATTATATGAAGAATTGTCTGAGTTGTACTTGACAGCTTCAAAAGGTGTAGTTCGTGACATTGATTTTCCACCATTATTCAAAAACATTTCTATTTCACCTTGAATACCATTGATGATGTCGATATATCCATCTTTATTATAGTCTATTGCAGTTATTCCAAAAGATGATGTAGGTTTCATACCTTTTAAAAATTCAGGACTGTCTTTATAAGTACCATCTGACTGCGAAAGGTATATATGGTGTCGTCTTTGAATGAAAGAAAAATTACCGATTGTATCAATATCTATATCTGGTTTTAAAAACGGATAGATTTTCAAATAATCAATATTCCATTTCTGATGAATATGTTCACCAGTTATATATATGTCGTTTTTCCCATCTTTGTTGAAGTCTTCAATTAGGTACCAATTTGGTCTTATAACCCACAGACTATCTTTTGAATATTTTTTTGTACTCTCTACATATTCATCAGTTCCATCATTTTCAAAAAATTTTAAATATGAAATTTCGCCATTTGTTCCACAAGGCCCCATATCATCACCTGTTGTAATAAAGTCAATCAAACCATCGTTATTCAAATCAATGGGTATTGTAATTCGAAAAGCAGTACAATTGGATTTATTGCTTTTTGATAAAAGAGAGATGCGATATTTTGAAAGATCAATTTTTTGTTGTCCAGCACAAATGAAAACTGATAAAATTAGAGTAATCAAATAGCTAACCGAGATTATTCTTTTCATGAAAAAAATAGATTTAGTAAGTTCTTTTTAGTTTTTAATCAGTTTCTCCGTTGTCAATAATCTTCCAGCTTTATCTTTCACTTGTATGATACAGCTCCCTTTGAAAGAAGAACCTAAATTAATTTTACTTCCACTGGTCAATTTTCTATTACTGATTATCGTTCTTCCACTCATGTCAATCACATTGATGTAAACATCATTAGTACTTCTGATATTATAGTTCAGATATATTTCCCCATTAGTTGGATTAGGAGAAATTTTGAAATACTCATCGCCTGAAAGGTTAGCTACGGCTGAAGTAAGATAATAGTAATTTACACTTGCAGCACTTGTACATCCATTTAGAGTAGTTGTCGCTGTATAGTTGCCACTGGATGTTGGTTTGATTTTTTGGGTTGTATCAGCAATCTTTTGTCCGTCTTTGTACCATGTTGTGCCTGATACTCCTGATAATAAGTAATTAGCTGTGTCTCTTTGTATAATAGGAGCTGTGGGGGCTATATATTTTTTTATCAGTATCGTATCAGATGAAATAACACAACCTAAGCTATCAGTTCTTGTGACATAGATACTAAAGTTATCGGAAAAATATTTTGTTGCTTTGTTTAATGTATCAACATTTCCTCCGAAATACCAGTTAAGTTTATCTCCTTTATTAATATTTGTAATTGATAATTTTAAACTGTCATTCGAACAAAAATTTAAATTTGTGGTATTAAATTGAGGCTTAATTAAATTAATGGGTTTACATATAAATCTTTTTTTAAGAGACGTTAAGGTTGCTTTTGCATAAAAATCATATTGATAATAATCTTTTTCTATAAATTTATTGTTTTCATTAATAAACACAGTTTTGTATGGTAAGATATTTCCTCTGTTATTGAGAGAATCATATAAACCGCAATCATCGCCCCATGCTGAATTTATATAGCCGATATCCATCTTACCATCATTATTGAAATCATAATTAAAAAGATGGGTACCACTACCTCCAGAACCACCTAACAGCCTAGTTTTAAAAGATGGTGAAAATTGTATTATGGATGTATCATAGAAAAATGTATGGTCAGGCCTTTGAATTTCGGCATAAATATTATTGTAAGATTTTTTTCCATTTAATCCACCTCCAGTTACAGTAACAAAATCTTTAAGCCCATCACCATTTAAATCAATTAATAAATAATCACCTCCATCACCTTGTGGGATATATCTTGGAATGTTTATCACATTTCTATCATTAAACCTTCCTAATCCTTGGTTTATAATTATTTTATCTTCAGTCGGATTTGCCCCAAATACAATAAGATCATTTTTACCATCTTTATTTACATCTTCTATAACGCCACCAAACGAATTTGCGCAACTAGTACAATCTTCACCAAATCCATTGTTACTCATTGTTGGGAAATTATTTAAATCTTGAACGAAAAAAGGGTGATTTTTTGATTCAAAATAAGGGTAGTCTGGTATTCCCCATAATATATATGCAAATTGATTAGCTGAAATATAAATATCTGGGTATCCATCACCATTTAAGTCTTCAATATCACCTGAGCCTTTGTAGACTGTAGGTTTACCATTTGGTGTTCCAGCTGGGAAAACATCATTTTCGTTTGTAATTATTTCAGAATATTCATATTCGCCTTTCCCATTACTCAATATTAATTTTAATGGTGCATAAGAATCATCACCTGGGAATATAACAATGTCAATATAGTTATCTGAATTTAAATAAACTGGTGTTGCTTTCATCGCACTCATAAGGACTTCAATTGATTTATCTTTTATAAGATTTGTGTCCTTAAACACTTTATTTGTTGAATCCCACAATAAAAATGAAAACCCAGTACCTCGGTTTCTATCCTTATAACTTGATGAATCTATCCCCCCTGGTGTAAAAACATCAATCCAACCATCGTTGTTAAAATCACCACAGGTCGATCCACCCCAACCAGCTTGAATACAATTTTGTTGATTAGCAATTTCAGCAAAACTCAATGGTTTTTGGAAGGTTTGTATTATTAAATCTTTCATTACAGGAGTATTCCTTTTCCAGTAATTAGCACCCAAGTTTTTTACATTACTTGGTACTTTGTAGCCTTTAAAATTTTTTAATAGTGAATCTGAGTTAGAAGCTTGAGAGAAACTAAATATTACTTTGAAGCTGAAAATAAAAAAAATAAAAAGCAGTCTCATTTACTAAAGCTTGATATAAATTTAATCAATCAATTTTATTTATGGCATAAATAACTGTGCACATAAAAGTGCACAGTTTTTCAGATTTTCCCTCCAGTTTCTTGATTTGACTTATCCATGTTATAAGATAAGTGAGGGGGGGGGGGAGAAAGTAAAGGTTGATTAGTTTTTAATCAGTTTCTCCGTCGTCAATAATCTTCCTGCTTTATCTTTCACCTGAATAATATAATTTCCTTTCATTGAAGATCCAAGATTGACTTTACTTCCACTGATCACTTTTCTATTACTGATTATTGTTCTTCCGCTCATATCAATCACACTGATAAATACATCTCTCGTACTTCTAATATTATAGTTCAGATATATTTCACCATCAGTTGGGTTAGGGGAGATTCGTAAGTATTCATCACCTGTTAGGTTAGTAACGGCTGATGTTAAATAGTAATAATTTACACTTGCAGAACTTGTACATCCATTTTGTGTGGTTGTTGCTGTATAGTTTCCATTAGATGTTGGTTTAATCTTTTGAGTGGTGTCTGATATTTTTTCTCCGTTTTTGTACCAGGCGATCCCGTTCGAACTGGCTACTAAATTATTGTCTAAATCTCTTGATAGAGTAGGAGATGAAGGAATTGCGTATTTGCTAAGCTTAATTGTATCCGAAGATACTTCACATCCTATACTATCTTTTCTTATGATATAAACTGATAAACTGTCTTTAAAAACTTTAGATGTCACATTTGTAAAATCAGTAAACTTGCCAAAATACCATTTCAAAGAGTCAGTTTTAAGTACATTGTCAATTTTTAATTCATTTGTCATACTGATTTTTACACTATCACCTGGACAGAAAGATTTTGGGAAAGAACTTAAAATAGGTTTTCTTAAAAATTGACGTGGGCAATTAGGTTTATTTCTTACAGAATCAAATAAATACTTCGCGTATGCATCATATTGAAAAAAGTCTTGTTCTTCAAATTTGTTCCCTTTTCTTATGTATACTTTTTTTCTAGAAATTTCATTTGTTGAATCAGTATAGGGGATTATTGATGCATCTAAATATGAGATATCTTTTTTACCATCACCATTAAAATCATAATATACCAATCTAAATTTCCAAATGGGGGGATTGCCTGTATAGTGTATTTTATTATTAAACCAATTTGTATCAATTTTAAATGTTCTATCAGGATTTTGAATATATACTAGTATATACCAATCTTTATAATTCATTGCATTTAATGTTATGATGTCTTTTAGCCCATCACCATTCAAATCGTCAACGACGTGATCAAATTGATTTATACCATTATTATTACTTGATTTATAATTGGGGAAGTCTTTATAAAAAGGCATTTTAATTAATCCAGATTTGTTAAATCGACCAGCACCCTGATTGATCATTATTCTTTGGTATGAATTATTTGACTCTTGTTCTGATCCTCCAAGTAATAAATCTAGCTTTCCATCACTATTTATGTCTTCAAAATGTCCAGCATACACATCACCTGCTCCTTCTGGAACAATTTCGCCGAAGGAATTATCAGAGGTAAAATTTACAGTGTCATACGAGAAATGTGCAAAGTTTAAATTTGTAAAGTATGGATATGATGGTATTCCCCAGAATATGTATGAGTGTGGCCCTGTTGGGACAAATAGATCAGGATATCCATCGCCATTAGCATCTCCAACATCCCCACCTTCATGGCTAAAATGGTCGGCTAAATTTTTAGGTTCTAAATCAAGTTTAATTATATCATATCCACCTTTGCCATCACTTAAGCAAACTGAAACTGGTTCTTTAATACTTTTATCAAAGTCATATCCTTCATCTCGTGCTCCATGAATTACTAAATCTACATAGTTGTCAGAATTTAGATATATGGCATTTACCAATCTTGGGCTTCCAATAAAATCTGTTTTATCATTTATAAGATTCTTTTCATCAAATTTTTTAGAAACTGGGTTCCATATTAAAAAACTTAAGTTTGCTTTTTTCCCTCCAGATGCTGCACCGGCATTAAAAACGTCAATAAAGCCATCATTATTAAAATCTCCATTACAAATAGCAGGTGAAAAAACACAATAAGCCTCACCTTGAGGAGGTCCATATACTTCATAGTTTTTTTGAAATAACCCTACTATAATATCACTAAATACACCTGTATTCTGCCAATAGGATTTTCCAAAATCCTTTTTCTTAGAGATATTTAATAATGCAGTATCAACTTTATACCCGTTAAAATATTTTAGAAGTGAGTCTGTGTTCAGTGTTTGTGAAAAACTCGTTATTTTAACGAAGATAAAAAATATCCAAATGAATAGGTTTCTCACAAGTGAATTATGAGATAAAATTAAGTAATTATTTAATTTTTAATTAACTTCTCTGTTGTCAATAACCTTCCTGATTTATCCTTCACTTGGATGATATAATTCCCTTTCATTGTTGTTCCAAGATTGAGTTTATTCCCACTGTTTACTTTTCTATTACTGATTATTGTTCTTCCGCTCATATCAATCACATTTATAAATACATCTCTCGTACTTCTAATATTATAGTTCAGATATATATCACCATTTGTTGGATTGGGAGATACTTTGAAATATTCATCGCCTGAAAGGTTAGCAACGGCTGAAGTAAGATAATAGTAATTTACACTTGCAGTACTTGTACATCCATTTTGTGTTGTGGTTGCTGTATAGTTACCATTAGATGTAGGTTTAATCTTTTGCGTAGTATCAGCAATCTTAACTCCGTCTTTGTACCAGGTAATACTATTAGTATTAGCAACAAGATTGTTGTCCGCGTCTCTAGAAATTAAAGGTGAATTTGGTAGACCTTTTGTAGTTATTACTATTTTAGCACGTTCACTTTCACATCCTGTTGAATTAAGTTTCTGTGTTACATAGTATGATACTGTTCCTGCTATACTTGAACTAGGCTTTGGGCTATTTGTAGTTGCAACACCACCTGTAGCATTTGTTCCATACCATAATATAGTTGTTTCACTCAGACCTATTGCTTTCAATGTATCTGTATTAGCATTTTGGCAAAAAGCTGTGTCAGTAACTTTTGGTAATGCAGGAGAGGGTTGAATTTTTACATACACTTCTGGACCAATATCTAAGACGCAGTAAAAACTATCTATCACATAGGGAGTATATTTATTATTAGTGAAAGCATTGATTGTATTGCTTGTTTTACCACTTGCTTTTCGTGATGTTGAATCCATCAGAAATTTACCTATATATCGATCTGCTAAGTTAAATTTCATTCCCAGAGAGTCTCTTTCACATATCATGTATAAGGGTAAGTTATTTTGAGTAAGGCTAGATGTTTTAGTAGGGGTTACATTTACTCTTGTACCTTTTGCATTGTACCCGTAATCAAATTGGCAATTAGATATTATAAAAATCGAATCTAGTTTAGTGTCTTTAAATTTAATGGTGTCTGAAAAACTCTGTAGTGAATATATATCGCTGCTATTTTTTTTGAAATAATAATATTTTTTTGGAAATCCTGTCCATCCAAAAGCATTTGGTACAAATGAAGGTGGCACATAATTACTTAGCAAGATTTCTTTTTTCCCATCATTATCTAAATCGTATTGTACTCTTGCTTCTAGTTCTGCAATACCTTCTGCTCTATTTATTGATTTTACTTCTCCTTCATTTTCGAATTTAGAATCAGTTTTATTTACAAAATTATTTTTGCCATCGTTTTCGAAATATTGGAACAAGTAATTTCTATCTGCTGTAGGCTGTATGATTTCATAGTCATCATGTAAACCAATAATGATATCATTTAATCCATCACCGTTAATATCATCGCTTAGAATTGAAGAACCGACTTTTGAAGTACCCTGAAATTTGGAGCTGATATTGAGTGATATGGGGGAACCTAATTTTCCATTTTGATTCAAAAAAATTCTAGTTGGGAGATAAGTGGTATTCCCATTTGCTGAATACGGTGATTCAGGAACAATTATATCGTCATACCCATCATTGTTAAAATCATCAATTTCAAAGTGGATTGGTTTTGAAACGATATCATTCACTGAAGTAAATTCAATAATGGAGTTTGTTTGAAAATTTCCAAGAGTGTCTTTTCCATAGAAAATATCAAATACATTTTTATCAGTATAGCTAGTCAGTACTATATCCGATAGTCCATCATGGTTTATATCACCAGTAGCCATACTGTATCTTAATCGTGCGTCTGCAGTTTTCCATCCTATCGGTAAATATTTAATCTCATATTTAAATTTTCCTGTACTTACAAACAGGATTACTTGGTTAACTAAAAAGTCATTATTAGATAATGCAACAAAGTCAGGATAAGCATCTTTATTGATATTGGTTGTAACTAATACATCAAAATTATACGATAATAGTGTATCAATGTTTTTATTAAAATTAGATATGAATTGATTTGGGCGAAGTAATTCTGATGTTTTACTGTTGTATATAAATGGGATTGAATAATACAAGGAGTCATAGAATTTAGAAGAAACCATTTTTGAAAAATTTTTAAAAATTGTATCGGGCGGGTCTGATCCAGCATTTAATCCATTTGAATAAAGCGTATTGCTTCCTACTCCGTACAATACTTGTTTGCCAGTTTTATTTTTTGTCAACTTGAGAAAGAAATAGTCTTCTGTGCCATCATTATCTATATCAATTTTTTGGTGCACTTCTTGATATCCACTTCTCCATGTATTATTATTCTTATAATAACTAGAATTCATGGGAAGTCCTTTTGTCATTATCTTAACTGGGTCTGAATATACAGTACAACCCATTGAATCAGTCATTAAAACACGAATTGTAGCAGTATCTTTAAAAAATTTACTTTTAGAATTTAAATTTTTGTCTAATACACCATTAACTTCCCAGTTATATATAGAATTGGTAACAGAATTTTTAATCTTAATTTCTATAGAATCTTTAGTGTACAGGTTATATTTTAATTTTTCAAGAGTTGGTTTTTCAATAATTCCACACGGTATATAAACAGTTTCTTGTAAAAAAATTCCATTTTTATTTATCCAATACCACTCTCTTTCATTGTTTGGTAATGTCCTTGGGGCACTTGGTTCTCGAACAATAAAATTTTGATCTCCATCTTTGTCAAAATCTAAATATGCCCATGCAGAATTAAGTTGATCTATTGTTAATCCATTAAATGATTCGGCTGTTCTTGTATAACTTTTATTTAATGTATGAAAATAACAAGTTGTCTTATTTATTTCAGAAAATTTAAAATCTGTCTGGGGGAAAGCATGGTTGAAATAAAATAAAAATATGAAATTGATAAATATATTAGCATAAAAAAAATATCTCATGAAAAGGAATTTGATTTTTCTCGGGATTAGGATTTGATTAAAATTAGAAAAAATATAAAATATTTTCTAAAAAAATCCTAGATAGTAGATTAGTGCAAAAGGGTTTTTTATTTAGAGTGCACAGAAAGGTGCACAGTTTTTGGGATTTTCCCTCCAGTTTTTTATTTGATTTATCCAGGTTATAAGATAAGTGAGGAGGGGGAGAAGGTAAGGGGTTAATAATAAAATTTAAACGTATACTATAAAATGAGGTAGAGGTTGATGATGTAAACTATAAATATTACAACTGCATCCCAAGCCAAGAAAAATCTTTTCCCTTTGGCATGATAGCTTAAGCCAATAACAACAATTGCGGACATAATTATTGTTGATAATATAGAAATAAGGTGAGTTGGTGATGCATCTTGCAAAAGCAAACCTTTTGTATAGAAGAGATCATCAATTGCTAGGATTAGAATATTAAAAATATTGCTGCCAAGTAAATTGCCAACAGCAAGGTCAATTGATCCCATCTTCACAGCAGCAATAGATACTGCTATTTCTGGAAGTGATGTTGAGACTGCAAGAAAAAATGTTCCAATAAATGATTGTTTTAATCCTGTCATTTCTGCAATATGCTCAGCAAAATAAGGGAGAGATAATGCTGCTCCAATAATTATCAAAGAAAAAAACGCATACCTGAATATTAAAAACTTCAGTGAAAGTTTATTTTCTGAACTGTGATTATGCTCAATATTATTTGAGTGATTCTTCTCATTAGTATAAATTATACGAATTGAAATCAGGTACACAATTATGAAAATAATACTGGAGAGTGCAATCCACGGTGTAACAGCTAATTGATGTGGTATATACATGGCGAGTCCAACTATCCCAATCAGTATAATGCCTAACCCAGCATTTAGAATATGTGATTGAGAAGCAATACCAAAAATCGGTTTATGTTTTGGTGTGAACGCGTCAAGAAGAGCAAGAATTCCCAGATTGAAAGCGCAACTTCCAACTATATCTCCAACGGCTAAATCAGCAGATTTAACTATAGATACTGATCCTATTCCAACCATTAGTTCAGGGAGAGAAGTAATACTCGCCATGAGGATAATCCCAATCCAGCCTTTGCTAATCCCAGTTGCTTCAGCGAGCAAATCCCCATATAGAGAAAGTTTTCTACCTGCAAAAAAAATCACTAAAGCAGAAAAAATAAAACCAATAATATATACCATAAAAGGCACTTTGAGTAAGTGATTTTTTACTTATGAATTGTTAGTGGGTGTCTCTGTTTTTTTATTTTTTATCATTCCCCAAACCATGATTATTGATGTAAAAATTATTACTTGAATAACAACAGGTTTTCCTATAAATCCAACTTGGCTTGTAACTGGTATGGTTAGAAATAATAGTATAGTTATTAATCCACGTGGCGCAATATATATTGTTGGTGAGAATCTTATTGAAAACCTTTTTAAAAGAACAAAGCGAACTGTGAATATTAAGAGAGTAATGGAAGTTGAATATATTAGGGATTGGATATTGATAATATCTTTTATTTCAATTAGAAAACCAAATAATAAAAAGAATAAACTTCTAATAAGAAAAGTTATTTCACTTGTTATTTCTTTCAGTTTAGCAATTTCAGAATTAAAAGATACCGTATGAAAAAAGTTGATGAATTTATGATTTTTGAATTCATCTAAATTCCCTAAAAAAAGACCAAAAATCAAAATAAATATTAACCCAGGCAGATGAAAGTGTTTTGAAATTGCATAAATCAGCACTATCATAATAATGATAGGGAGATATTTTACATTGTCTTTTATTTTATACAATAGTCGAGATAAAATGATTGTTGCAGTGAATGAAATAATAAGCATTGCAATAAGTTGTAAAAAGAATATTCCAAAACTTTGAGTGCCTATACTGTCGTTGAGTGTTATAAAATTAAAAAGAATTACTCCTATGATATCAGATAAACTGCTTTCATAGGTTATGAACTCTTTATAATACTTATTTAAATATTTCACACTTGGAACTGCTATGGCACTAGAAATTATTGAAAGTGGTATTACATTGGACAAAATGGTTTTGATATTGATTTTATGCACAGCACCCAGTATATAAGCGGTTGAAAAACTTAAAATAAAAACTGAAAGTCCTGCAATAAAAAAAGATTTTTTTATCAAACTGAATTTCTCTCTATTCAATTCTAATTCTAGTGAACCTTCAAGAACAATCAAAATTAACCCAAGAGTCCCTAAAACAGGGAGTATTGGATTCAAATTTGGTAATTGTAAGTTAACCTTCTCTATAATTATTTTCACCAGAAAACCTAGTAGTAATAATAAAATAGCTGAAGGGAATTTAGTTTTACTTGCTGATATTTCAAACAAATAAGAAAATAAAACTAGTACGGATAATATAATAATAATTGTTGTAGTCATTGGCGTTAATGAGAAAAATATGGGAGTAACAAATCTTCAAAATTATAAAGGCCAGATTCTTTTGAGATAAGATTTTGCGCTGCAAAAATTGCACCGTTCCCAAAAGCCTCTCTAGATATACTCTCATGTATTAGCCTAACAGTTTGATATGGGAATCCAAAGATAACTTCATGTTTTCCTACTATCCCTCCCGCCCTGATTGAATTGATTTTGTCAGATTCAACATTTAGAGCATTTGCGATTTTTATTGCTGTTCCAGATAAACCTTCTTTACCTTTAAAATGTTCTTCAATAATTTCAATATCAACCCAAGGGGCAATTTTCTTTAAAAATTTAGATACAAAAAGTAAATAATTTACTCCTAGGGTAATATTAGGAGACCAAAATACTACTGTTGTATTAGAAATCTGTTTCAGAAAATCAATTTCTTCGTTTGAATAGTGAGATACACCAGAGATGATTTTAATTTTATTATTAGCAGCAATCGCTCCATAATTAAATATAGTTTCATGGGATGAAAAGTCAACTATAAAATCGACTGGATGCTTTTTGATTACCTCATCAATACTTATCGAGGAAGAAGAATATATCAAACCAGGTTCATCTGATTCGAACCCCAAAAATTCGGGAACACTTCTTTTTTCTAATAATGTAGATCTTCTATATACCCAATCAAGAGAAAATTCCTGATTTTGTAGGATAACATTAGCAATTGCTTTTCCTGCTCTTCCAAATCCAATTAAACCAACTTTTTTTTTCATTATACTTATATTTTGTAATAATTATCTGAACAAATAATTATTCTATTGAAAAGAATGATTAAAAAACAATTAAACTCAGATATAAGAATATCTATTTTGAAGCCTTAAACTGAATGTAGAGAAATTTAAGTTAAAATAATGTTTAAATACGTTATAAAAAAGACTAACGTAATATCTAAAAATATTTATCTGGGTATCTATTTCAATGTTAAATTAACTTCTATAAATATATTGAAAATCAATTTCTTCATTTTCAGCATATTGACAAGTCACGCCTAAATTATAGAAATGATAATAACGACATTTAAAATCACATTATTGAAAACGAAAAAACTTTTTTGATTTTTTAATTCACCTTTTAATTCTCGATTTTTTTCGAATAATTATAATATTTGAATTAAAATTAGTTATTTGATTTATAAATTCCTCTTTATGTTTTGGCGAGATAATAACAGAGTGATACTGTCCATATTTAATTTGAAGTCGATCTAAAGATAGTGCTGGTGAACTTATAGGATTATTGGTCTCTATAATTCTTTTAATAGATTTAATTTCAATACTCTTGCTATATAAGATCCCGCATTTGATAGTTAATACATCCCTGTTTATAATATAAAATGTTGACATGGTCATATGAAAAATAAAAAGAATGATTAGTATATTGATAATAAAAGCTATCCAATTTGCTTCTTCATATAATGTTAGTATCAAAATAGACCCAATTAAAATATTTAAGGGTATAACAAATTCAAGGTCTATTTTTGATTTATAAACTTTCATTTTTCAAAAACCCATCCAATTAAGACCCCCTAAAGTCATTCCTAAACCAACTCCAATAGATAAACATAATGCAATATTACGCTTAAAAAATCCATTTATAACTCCGATGATTGCCCCGATAGCTAAACCAATCGACAAATAAACCAGCATTTTATTATTCTCCATAAATAAAGATAAATTTTATCTAAATTAATTTGCAATTTGTAAATTCTTAATTTGAATTATTTAAATGACTGAAACAGAATAGAACTATATCAAGAAAGATCTTATACTCAACCTTTAATCTCAAAAATGAAAAGTAATTCAGCGACTTATAAAGTGTTTATTGCTACAAGCTTGGATGGATATATTGCTGATATCAATGGCTGTATTGGTTTTCTTGATATTTTTCCTGCTCCTGAAGGGGATGATATGGGGTATAATGATTTTATTGATAGAGTAGATGCTATTCTCATGGGGCGCAAGAGTTTTGAAACAGTTTTGAGTTTTGGAATACCCTGGCCATATACTAAGCATGTTTTTGTATGGTCAAATACAATTAGTGATATACCTGAAGAATTGAATTCAAAAGTCACTTTTGTTAAAGGCAATATCAATGAAGTTATTGATCATGTACATCAATTGAGCTTTTACAATTTATATATTGATGGAGGTAAAACTATACAGTCTTTCATACAAGAAAATTTGATTGATGAAATGACCATAACTACTGTACCAGTACTTCTGGGGGAAGGGATTTCTCTTTTTGCAAATTCAAATGGTTTAAAGAAATTCAAATGTGTTGCTAATAAAATTTACCCAAATGGGATGGTTCAAAATAGGTTTATTAGAATTTGATTTCCAATTAAGTAGTTTATAATACCCAGTTTTTGAGATTTTCGATCTGTTTCTTGATTTGACTTATCCATGTTATAAGATAAGTGAGGGAACGGAGAAAGTAAAGGGTTAGAGTTCTTTATATTTTTGAGGGGAGAACAACCAAATAAATTGAAATAATAAGGCGCCAATAAAAGTCCATAATATATCATTCCAGTCAAATCTTAGCTTACCTGACATTTGAGCAAACTCCCATCCTACCAATCCAATGATTGAAATTAAGTTTGCAGAGAGATGTCTCTTTTTATAAAACCAACTATCCGAGTTCTTCTTGTTGAGTAAGTATGGGATAATTACTACAAATAATGCTGGTATTCCAATTGCAGGGAAAAAGTTAGGCGCAACTCCTAAAAGATATTTGATTATTAAATCATCGCCGCTATAATTAGGACGAAAATTATCTTGAATTTGGTTGAAGGCGGTAAAACAAAGCGCAAATATCAAAAACCAATAGTATTCTAATTTGAATTTCATTTCCTTTTGAGTATTAGACAAAAATATAAAAACATTCAGCTACCCTAACCCACTGACGAACAAAGAAAAAGCCATTATTTCTGATGGCTTGTCCAGTGTGGCTCCCCTTTTCAACGAAAGATGTAACAATAACGCGATGATTCAGTGACCTCCTACCAAATTTTCTTCAACTGAATGCCATTTAAAATGGCTTCCCCTTTTAATGCTTTAAAGTCAACAATTATTCCTGCGTTGTTATTTACAGAAATAGTATGTTTTGAAGAAAATGCATGTAACGGAACTAGATCTTGGTTATTACTTAATTGATTTAAAGTAAGTTGGTTGTTGATAAATACAGAAAAGACACGCTCTTTAAATTCTTCTGGAGGTGCATTTGAACCAAGATTATATACCAATTCATTGGCTTTTGCCGGAGATAATAATTCTGCAAAATGAAGGGTGATTTCATATTCCCCATTGGGGACATCAAATCGAAACTGCTCGATTCCGGTTCGCTGTGTTTGGAAAATAGGGTCCGCTTCTGTTTCAAGAATATCTTTCGTTGCTCCATAACCTGTTCTTGTACTTCCTTTGATTATGAAGCTTTGTCCTCCAACATAACCCCAGCTTCCGGATCTATATGCCTGTTCTGGTATCCAGTTTTGGCCCGATTTATCATCAAAATAAAAACGCTTATCTCCTAAGCTAATATTTAACTCGCTAAAGGGTAAGGCTTTGCTCTGAAAATTTTGACTCAATAAGGTAAAATTAATCTGCGCATGATCCGTGATCACATTGCCATTTTCAGAAGAAGTAACAGTAATATCATTTAATCCGTTAGAAAATGGAACGTCAAAAGTAACTAACCCTTGAGCCGTTTCTTTAGTAGCAAATTCTTTACCACTTAAGTGGAGTGTAACCTTTTTCTGATTGCTAAAAATTGTAACGGGTTGTGTGCAAGTAAGTTCAGTTTCTGTTTTAGCAAATCCTGTCCGAATATTCCACTCTTTTGATCCTATCTGAATATAAGGTCTGCTTAGCAAATTAGATTGATAGAATCGATAGCCATCCTTTGGTTTTCTATCCCAAGTTAAAAGTCCCTTGGCATTCAGATGTGGTGTGGTTTCGGAGCGTTGTTCTGAACTAAATTCTGATAAATTCCATACCATTCCTGCTGCCACAAATGGTCTGCTCATTATATCTTTTAAATACGACTGGTGTAAAATTGTCGTGTATTCAATTGTTTTATCAAATTTGTCGGGTGTGAAATTGTGCAAACGAGCATCCGCATCAGATCCATATTCTGTTACTAATAATGGCTTATTAGCAAGCTCTTTGTGATGTGTATCTAAAAACTTCCCAAAATCCGCAAGTGTTCCGCTGTACCAGCCTTGATATAAATTCCAGCCCACTAATTTTGGTATTTTGGTAATGCCTACCTTGTTGTATAATTCCCAGGCACCATGATTCGGGATCATTGTATACCGCAAACTGTCCTCCTGGTGGATTAAATCTTCCAATTCTTGAGCTAATTTAGCGACTGCCTTGAAATACGTTTCCTGCTGTTCAGTTCCTCTGCTATGCCGTGGCATTAACAATATTTCATTCATGTAAGTCCAAATAATCAAACTAGGATGATTGTAGTTTTGCCTCATCATTTCCAGTTGCATTTGTTTGGCATTCATGGTGAACGCTTCAGTCTCTGTAATCCGGTTCATAATGGGAGCTTCGATTGAGGTCAAAATCCCAAGCCGATCACAAGCTTCAATGACAGCTTGATCTTGTGGGTAATGGGCAATCCGCAAGAAATTACCCCCCATTTGCTTTAGCAACTCTACATCATGTACATGCATAGCCACCGGCAAGGCATTCCCCATCGCTTTAAAATCCTGGTGACGACTTGCTCCTATTAACTTTACATATTTTCCATTTAAGAAAAACCCTTTCTCAGCATCAAATGAATACCAACGAAATCCAAGCGGTTGAACTGTTTCGTCAAATTTTTCATTCGAAGTGGCGTCAGAAATAGTAGAGACTACACGGTATAAATAGGGATCCTCAATCGACCACAAATGTTGTCCTTTAATATTCTTGAACTCTTGAAAGAAATCCAACTTTTGTCCAGCATTGAGGTTAATTTGACTCGTTTGTTCTGCGAATAGTTTCCCATCAGCATCATATATTTTGTGGCTGATGCTTAATTTCTGTTTGCTTTGGCTCTTATTTATTAATGCGCCCTTCAAATGAACCATGGCTGATTTAGCATTCACAACTGGTGTACTAATAAAAATTCCAGACGAGGCATAGTTATCTGCATCAAAATGCACTTTATTGATCGCTTTTAACTCAACATCACGATAGATGCCACCAAAAAAAGTAAAATCCGCTGCCAATGGAGGAATATTGTCATTGTGACTGTTATCTACTTTTACAACGAGTTGGTGAGGTGTATTTTCTCCAGCATTAAAGTGGATAAAATCATGGATGGGAAATGAAAATGCTGTGTAGCCACCAATATGTTTTCCTATCGACTTTCCATTTAAAAATACTTCTGCAACTTGACCTACTCCTTCAAATTGTAAGTAAACTTCTTTGTCTTCCCAGTTTGAAGGAATATAAATCGTTTTTTTATACCAGCCTTCGCCCCGATAATAGCCTGGTTCTTCGTCAAAAACATCTTTTGAATTCCAGGAATGAGGAATTGCAACTGTAACCCATTTATTTTGACTGGAAGCTTTAGTTGTATCTCCTTTAAAAAACGACCAGTTGGAATTGATCGTGGTAGATATTCTTTCTTGGGCTTGTATAGAATGGCATGCAAGTAAAATAAAAGTGAGTAGATAGATTTTCCTTTTCATGTTCATTTTAATCTTTTTCATTGAAGATTCTAAATTATCGTATTTACTTTCTATTTAATAACAAAAATATTAGCCAGGTGTATGTGTCCCTATTTCCATGACAGTTTAGATCTTAAGTGAATACCATACTTTTAAATCACCAAATAACACCAAACCCTTGTAGGTCAATCACTTACAAGGGTTTTTTATTTAGGGTGCACAGAAAGGTGCACAGTTTTTGGGATTTTCCTTCTGGTTCTTGATTTGACTTATCCATGTTATAAGATAAGTGAATAGAGGCTGAGCGCAAAGGGGTTATATTTACAATTCAATAGCGTTAAATATTTTAATTATGAGAAAAATAATTATATCTGTATTCATATTTCTTTCATGTTCATCCATTTTCGCTCAGTACAGTTTAAAAAAAATATGGGAGTCTGATTCTGTAACGTTAAAAGGTCCAGAATCCGCCACATACGATCCAGTCTCCAAAACCGTTTATATTTCAAGTATGAACAATGGAAGTCTTGTTCAAATGGATTTGAATGGTAAAATTATAAATGGTGAATGGGTGAAAGGACTTTCATCTAACAAAGGCATTGGATTTCACAATGGGTTTCTTTACAATGCAGAAACTGCTTCAGTAGCGGTAATTGATATGAAAAACGGCACTTTACTAAACCGCATTCCAGTTGAGGGTGCTGTGATGCTGAATGATCTTGATGTAGATGAAAAGGGAGTTGTGTATGTGAGTGATACAAGAACGGGCAAGGTGTACAAGATTGAAAATAACAAACCAGTTATCTATCTTGAAAACATTCCAGGCGCAAATGGTATCTTGACTGTAGGGTCAGATGTATATGTTGCAGGAACCAATACTTTTATGAAAGTAGATGCTGATAAGAAAATCACTCAAATTGGAGAAGGTTATGAAAATGGCCTTGATGGCATTGTAATGATTTCAAAGGATGAATTTATTCTCAGCAATTATAGAGGGATGTTATATTATGTTTCTGCCAAAGGAGAAAAACAAATTTTGTTAGATACGCGCGATAAAAAGATTATGGCGAATGATATCAGTTTTGATAAAAAGTCAAATACACTTTTTGTACCATCATTCGGAACGAACAGAATCCTAGGTTATAGTTTAACTAAATCCAGTAATTGATTTTTTAAATATTACCGAACCCTTTAGGTCAACAGCTACATGGATTTTATTTGTTAAATCCCCTCTCCGAGTTCAATTATGTAAATAAACATATTTTACTCAGTTATAGGAATTTCATACCCATCAGCAATTGCTTTTTGTAATTCGGTTATTGTTTTATTTAGATTTTCGTAAAAATATTGAACTGCTGTATAATTCAATGAATACCTTAAGTCTAATAATCTATTATTGCATTCTAGTAAATAATTCCTGTCATACGTCATGAGCGTAGCATCTTCTTTAATTATCTTATTTTTGGGGTCAATATAATTTCTACCGTCAAAGATTTTGTAGTTCATATTTTTTAAATTCTGCTTGTACCCATTAAGTGAAACTGATTCAAAATCGTTTAATTGATCTATCAATTGCCAATATGTAGCTAACAGTGTAGCTACTTTTCTGTTTTGTACAATTCTCATTCCACCTGACTTTAATTGAGAAGAGGTTCTTTCGACAAATGTTGTTGGTCGACTACCTCCAAGTTTTAAACTTACTCGATAAAATTGTATAGTATTTTCTGGAGTCCATTTTCCTGCTGATAATAAGTTAATGGCAGTATCATAATATAATATTTGTGTCTTCGTAAATTTTATTGATTCATTCAAATCAAATTTATCTTTTGAGAGATCTTCCATTAGACTCTTCATGTATTGAACTTCTTTGAGTCCTTCTACATAATGCTCTCTTTTATTTTCTGCGAGAAAGCCAAGTGTCACTGCAGCAAAAAGCATCAAAAATTCAGCGATGTATTCTTTCCATTTTTTTGGGTGATGTGAATGATGATGGACTTCCATAATTCATTATTTCACTCAAAATAAGATTTAAAGCGGAAATATTATAATTCCGATTTTATTATAAACTGGCCAAATAGATGAACATAAAACCCTTGTAGGTAATTGACCTACAAGGGTTTTGTTTTAGGGTATACAGTAGGGTATAGTTTTTGGATCTCATTGATCCAATCCTTTGCTTTTTAAAAATGATGAAAGTAAGTTAGCGACTTCGATGTTGTTCAAATCAGACATCGGGAAATGCGTATTCCCTTTTAATCCTACATCAGGAAGTCTTATGACAGTAACATCTCCTCCATATTTATTTACTACATCCCTTATACTTTCCTTGAAGTTTTATTTGCTTTTTAATTTATCTGCTATGCCATCATAATATGCTTGGGTGAGTTTTTCGGTCCATACTGTTGGTTGTGCTCCACCGTAAATAGCTAGGTAGGTAACATCTTTTTCTTTTGATGATGCATGCCAATGTTCTGTGTCTTTGGCGCATTTAATGATATCACCTTTTTTCATGATGATGGGTTCTTTCCCTTTTTCCTGATAATATCCCTCACCTTCAACAATAACCAGTACTTGAACAGATCCGTGTTTATGCCAGTCAAGTGTTGAGTTTGCTTTAAAAGTAGCTTTGGTAATATTATAGCTGAAATCTTCATCTGCCTGTAGAACACCATTTAACCAGGCTTCTCCAATATAATGTGTGTTAGGAGCTTTCGGTCCTTGAGTTAAATATGAAGATTTCAAATAATCAGACTGTTGTGTAAATCCCCAAAGTGGCAGTGATCCAAGAATCATTAAAACTAATATTCTCATTTTCTGTTTTTTAGAAGAGTAATATACATTAAATGAAGCTTTTTGTAATCAGAATTATTTTTAAAATCTTCATTACCAGAAAGGTGCAAAGTTTTTGGGATTTTCATTTCAGGTTATAGATTTGGTTTATCCATGTTATTAGATAAACTCGGAGAGGGGTAGATACTTTTAATAACGTATTATATTATTTCTGATTTGCTCTGTTTGCTCTTCCAAATAATATTTGAAAAAAAAGTGGGGCAATAAAAAGATAAACTACCCAACTTTTTTCAAGAAATGCCAATGGAATAATTAGGATATATATGATGGTAGGAAGTATGATACGCCAGCACATGTTGTGATAAAGTGACTTATCTACATTCGGGTCTATAAATTTTTTCTCCCAAGAATAAATCAGCATAGCTAAGTGTAGAATACTGACAAGGATCAAATTGATGCTGTATACAATGACACTGATAGTTGTGTACAGATAATTCGCTAAAAATCCTGATGAAAAAGGAATCAGACAAATAAACATCAAAAAAAAGATGTTTAACCAAATACTAAAGATATTCGTTTTGACCATATGGTGGTGATTGAAATGGGTATCTACCCAAAAAGCACCTACTACAATGAAACCTAAAAAGAAAATAAATAGTTTAGGAATTATTTGATCTAACATGAATGATCTTAGGTTGTGCTCATTCTCACCCGGTGGAACCACCAACGCAAGAGAAAGAATGGTAATCACTATTGCAAATACAGAATCTGTTAGCGCCTGAATACGGTTAACATTTAGTTCTGTAAAGTGAATAATATTCGATTTTTTCACGGGTGCTAAACTAAATGGACTTACTATCAAAATGAATAATGTTTATAATATTATCACATGATTATAATTCTTTGAATTGTAGATGAATGATTTAAAGTATTTCAATCTTCAAACTCATAAATCATTGACTATAAAAAGAAATAGCAGTTAAATAGTAAAGGAAAGTTTGATTTTTATATTAATTTGTATGAAGAATCTTGATTATATGAAATACATATTAATATTGTCTCTCACGCTGTCTTCATTCATCACCAACGGTCAGTTGCATAAAAAAGTCATTTTTACTCCAACCAATTATTATTCTTTTTTTTCAGCCAATACAAAACCAGTACTAACTATCAAACCTGGAGATACCATTGTAACCAGTTCAGTGGATTGTGATGGATTTGATAAATACGGTACCAAGCGCTCAATTGGCGCTGCAGAAAATCCATTGACTGGTCCATTTTATATAGAAGGTGCAGAAGAGGGCGATGTTATACAAATTACATTTACCGACATGAAGTTTAGTAGAAATACAGCATTGTGTTTACCCTTTTTTCATGAACGAAGTATGCCCTCCTCTATAACCGACATGGTTAAAAACAATTTAACACCCATTGTCTGGGATTTAGACTTACAGAAAAATAAGGCAAAACTTCAAGCTTCATCAGAACATTTAAAAAACTTTGAAGTTGCAATTAACCCTTTCCTTGGTTGTGTGGGATTAGCAGCACCTCAGGGTCAAGAAGTTGGTACTGGTGATTCAGGTCCATTTGGCGGCAATATGGATTTTAATAGAGTTACAAAGCATGCATCAGTTTATCTTCCGGTATATAATAAAGGAGGTTTATTGTATTTGGGAGATGGCCATGCTGCACAAGGTGATGGTGAATTAAACTGGATGGCTTTGGAAACTTCGATAGACTATGCATTCACAGTGAAACTTATTAAAGGCCAAGCCAAAAAACAAGACTATCCCAGGGTTGAAGACGCAATGTATATCATGACTGTTGGAATGGATGCCACACTTGATAATTCATTAAAAATTGCAACCAAAGGAATGCTTGATTGGTTGCAAGAGGAGTATGGTTTGAGTATTGAGGAGGCAACGCAAGTAATGGGTTCATCTATTGAATACAAAATTGCTGAAATAGTAGATCCTAAAGTAGAAGTTGTAGCAATGATTAAAAAAGATGTTTTAAGCAAGATTCAAAAAAATTAAAATTAGATTATTTAATTTTCTGAAATATAATTTAACCACGTCTTAATAACACATATTTATGGAAATCCACAAACCCAAATTCGTTACAGGTTTTATTGAAGAAATTCTGATCATTGTAATTGGTATTTCTTTAGCAGTTACAGCAGAACGTATTGTAGAATATTTTCAACATCATAAAGAAGCAAAAGGTGTGGTGACCCGTATGATCACTGAACTGCGCAGAGACAGTTCTGATTTGACATATAATATCAAGTATCATACAAAGGCAATGGATGCCGATAGTATATTGACGAGATGGTCCAAACGTGAAATTGAATTATCACCAGATTCGTTAACAATCCTCGCAAGCAGATCATTGGTATTTACATTTTTTGCAAGCAGTACAGCAGAAATTGAAGCGCTTAAAGGAGCAGGTAAATTATATTTGATTGAAGATCATGAGCTATTGTCAAATATTTTGAAACACTATGACCGATATGCCGATTTCAAAATCACTACTGATGCATGTATGGATTATTCCCACCGATTAAGTGATATCTATAAACAAAATGCAACTTTAACTACGAATGTTATCAATGTTCAGAATCAAGACCAGGTATATAGGTTCAATCCTCAAGAATTAGAAAAAAATTTAAGAGGAAATAAGATGTATGAAAGTTTGCTGCAGGAGAAACGAGTATATGATGCATTTGTCATACAACAATCAAAAGGAGCATTGAAGAGATTGGCTAAGATCACCAATGCATTGGTCATTGAAGAGTGAAACTATCAATAAAGAGTATACATAAAGTTCTACGCTTTTATTGTCAGATATGTCAAGGGCAGTTTTAAGACTTTTAAAAGTGCCAGTGAATTACGTATAAAGAGATGTTCAGATGGAGAACGTTTAGAGGATATCTAAACGAAGTTTCATTTTTTTAAAACCATGCTATCACTTAATGTTTTATTCGCTATATCCCGTGCATAATGTATGTAAGCACTGATGGCTTTAATTTCTTCATCTTTCAGATCTGAATACTGCGGCATGGGAGAGCTTTTTGCAGTCAATGGGATTCCATTGCGAAGAATTTTCCCAATTAGATTTCCATTTACATCTGCGCCCACAATTGTTGACTTCCTCAAGTCTGCAGCCTCTCCAACAGGCGTGAGATAGAGCCCATGGCAATAAGCACATCCATAGATCACAAAGGTTTCTTTGTTGTGCTGCATAATGGTATCTGAAAGTGGAATTCCAACATAGGCGGTATCATAATCGTTTATGATTTTCGTCGTATCTATCTTGGTTACAACAATAGGCTTTTTGGGATTATCCTTGCATCCTGTAAAGACAAAAGATAAAAGTAGAATGACTATGCTGAAAAATCGATTGATGAATGTATTGTTTGTGCGCATTTTGATTGATTTAGCTGATCAGTGCATTTTTGCAAAACTGATATGTTTTTTGAACCTCCGTAACACTTGTATTGATGGTACCATGCTCAAATTCAATAATCACAGGAATAGGCCATTGATTGTCTCTAACCAATTTCAAAATTTCAACAAGTGGGGTATCACCTTCACCAAATCGTGCACTTCTTCCCTGATTTCTTTTACGATTTCCCAGGTGGATATTCCTAATCAACGGATGATGTTTTTTGATGAATTCGATGCAATCACCATTCGCTGCAGTATAATGTCTGGTATCGAACGTTGCCCTTACATTTGGAGAAAAAGCAAATGCATTGAGAAAACTTTGTTCATTATTGAATGCATCTGGATCTGATAGATTAGAATGGTTATGCACTGAAATGAACATATTATGTTTTTCAGCAAACGGAACCAATCTCTTGATCGATTTTTGTCCTTCAGAACCTACACACGCACCAGCACCTAAAATTTTAGCAGCCTTGAAAGTTGCATCCACTTCTTCATCTGTATATTCAGTATAATTATTGAAGTAAGACGCATCCATGTCTACGTAATAGTTCAGAATTGAAATCCCTGCCTCGTCAAATTCTTTACGGATGTTTTCATAATAATTATCGGGAGTGCTGATTCTCCATTGACGCACTTTTTCTCGGGAGGCTTCTTTGCTCATGCCGGGTTCGTTGAATTTAGGTTCACACCATCTTGCATGCAATTCCATGAGTCCGAAGCCATTTTGTTTGACTTTTTCAATCAGGGTTTTTCTATTGGCTACATTCATGACGAGGTCGTGATAGCAAAAGGGTTGTACCCCAAATTGGACTCCATTTACAAATGATTTTGCCTTCAGTGAGGTTGGGTCATACTGCAATGGATTGCTGATGCAACCTGAGAGCATCGATAATCCTGGGATACATGCAAATGAAATCCTTGAAAATTCACGCCTGTTCATGTGATCTTTTTTAATAAGGTTGATTTAGCCTATTTAAATATAAGTAAAATCATCAATTAATTATTTTATAACTAAAACATGACAATCCTATTATTTGACTTATCAATAGTATACGATAAATGACTAAAATGCAGAGTGCACATTATTATAGTTTATCAAAAACTATTGAAGCAAAAATGCTGTATTTAAATAAAATTTTTGACAAACCAGCGAAGACAGTTTTATAAAAATCAATTGGGCAAAGAATTTTTGAGTTAATCGTTCAGCTACTTACGTTATTTAGCTATAGATTTACTTAATAACCTAGGATAAGTTAATTTTAATCACAAACTGATCATATATTAGTTTATCATGTTCCGAAATGCAAAAAAAGTAGATATAACATGGGGGTAAGTATTTTACGAAAAAAAAGTATTCAGGTTTTAATTCATGTGATATTTCCTTTGATGCTAGGAAGCATGGTCTATATTTTTATTCGTAGTGGAAGTTTTATTGCATTTGAAAAAATTGATCCTGGGATTAAAATAGATTATTCTTTCTCTTCTAATCTTATTTTAACTTATCTAATTTATTCATTTCCGGATTTTTGTTGGTCATACGCATTTTTAAGCTTTCAGATCGGAATTATTTGGGGGGGAGTCAAAAAAATATCACACACTTTAAAGTTTATAATCTATATTTTCCCTATATTAACAGAGGTGATGCAGTATTTCCATTTAATAAGGGGAACTGCTGATTGGGCCGATGTTATTTCTTATCTGTTTGCCATTTTTATAAATATATATGTATGGAAATAAAAAAAATAACTAATTCAAGTAAGCTACTTTTTACAGTGCTGACATTTGTAGTTTTTGCATTCATGTTTTGGGCTAGTGGCCCCAGCAGAAAAACTTATACACCTATTAAATATGCGGCAACTGACTTGCAGCCTGCTGTTACACCGGATGCAAGAGAGTTAACAAGAATCACCAATGATAATCTTCAAGAATTGGGGGCATCTATAAGTCCTGATGGTAAAAAAATCCTATACTATACTCGAAATCCAATGGAGATAGGGAATAACCAATATCATATTAATCTAAAAACATTGGGTGAACAGGGTGTTAGTCCTTTGTTGACTGCTGGCTGTTTACAACCTTCATGGATGGCGGATAATCAAGGATTTTATTTCAAATACTCTGTTGCAGCAAAGCCGGTTATTTCTAAATCTAAAGTTGAAAATGGGGGTATTAGTTACGTTTCACCAAATAATAACGGGGAAGACGATAATTTTCCTAATATTCTGAGAGCGACAAATAAAATTCTTTTTGGTACAGCGATTGGCGGTTCTGTCCAAATTGCCACAGTAGATCAAAATGGATTGAATTTCACAATTCTTGCAGAGGGGCGGGCTCCCTTTGCCCATCCATCAGAAAATAGTTTCGTTTTTGAAAAAATCGTTGGAGACTATTGGCACATTTTCATTTATGATAACAACACTGGTCAACAAACACAATTGACAAGTGGGAATCAACACAATAGTTATGCCAGAATTTCTCCAGACGGGAAGTGGATTGTATTTAAAAGGGATTTTCCCAAGAACAGTGCTCATATCATGTTGATGAACACCAGTGGTGGCAATGTAAAACAACTTACAACTGGTAATACATGGAATGAAAGACCTGAATTTGGAGCTGATGGATACATTTATTTTTCTTCCAATGCTGGTAATACTGAACCGTATAGAAAGTATGATAACTTTGATATCTGGAGGGTTAAACCCAATCTCCAGCAATAAATAGATTTTTATGTTTCATCATAATGTCGATTGATGAAAATTATCATTGGTTTTTTTCTTACACTCCTTTTTTCCTTTGGGTGTATGAAAAATAAAAAAAATAGCATTGTATCTTTTCAGTACCAAGGTTATGGGGATACACTATTCGCATTGCTTTATGGTAAGGTAATTGATTTTGAAAATCATCCATTAAGAAGTACAAAAATTGAGTTATTGAATTCTAATTACAAAACACTAACTGATAGTTTAGGATATTTTGAATTATACTCAAGTGGTGCTAAGTATGATGTATCCATTTTCAAACAAGCATTTCAGTCAGTTATAATAAAAGGGTATGAGTCTAGGTCTGATCAAGTTTCTCATGTCGAAATAAAATTGTCATCTGACCGCAATGATACATTGATAGTAAGTGGTGCGCCACATTAGGTAAGACTTTGCAGAACGATCCATGGTTTTGTAAGGCCTTTGCTTTATTTCCCTTCCATCTTGTTTACATACTCGAGTGAGCCCAATCTGATCCTGAGAGGCAATCTGGTTTTCTTCTCAAATTTCCATTCTTGCTTGCAAACGAACCCTTGCTTAGAGCTTATAAAATCTGGTTTTACACCAACGGTTGGTTTTTTTATTTGAGCAGGGTAGATTGTTGATTTAAAAACAAATGTTTTGGGCAATGGAATTTTTCGTTGCCCGATACAGCAATTGCAAGTGAGTAATAATGCGATAGTCAAGAGTCGCATGGGTCGATAATTATTTACAAATTTACAATTGGTTTATTCAATGGCATATATATTTTGTTGGGTGTTTACAAAAAAATCGTATCTATAAAAAATGTATATTCATTAAAATTTTCATTCAAAAATATTTTAACATTTAAAGCTTTTAGTATGAATAAGCAACGCAGAACATTTATACGGAATATTTCTCTTGGCGCAGCCAGTATAGGCATAGGAGGAATTGCATCCGGCTTCACGCCGAAAAGTTATTCTAGAATTATTGGGGCCAATGACAGATTGAATGTTGCATTGATGGGTTGCGGAAGAAGGGTTGGTGCATATTACAGTGCATTGCAAAACAAAAGCAACAATGTTGACGTGGCATATATCTGTGATGTAATGAAAAAACAAAGAGAAAAAGTGGGGAAGGATCTCAACGGGAAAGTGACTGGCAACGCAACGTTAGTCAATGATATTCATGATGTTTGGAACGATAAAAATGTAGATGCAATTTTCAATGCAACTCCAGACCATTGGCATGCACCAGGTACATGGATGGCTATGCAAGCAGGTAAACATGTTTATATTGAAAAACCATGTAGCCACAACCCACATGAAGGCGAGTTGTTGGTTGCTTTCCAGAAAAAATATGGCAAGGTAATTCAGATGGGTAATCAGCAGCGATCTGCAAAAGATTCACAAGAGATTATCGCTGCAATTCATGGTGGTACGATTGGTGAAGTATATAAAGCAGTTGCATTTTATTCAAATAACAGAGGCGAAGTACCTGTAGCAAAAAAATCAGCTGTTCCAGAAGGGTTGGATTGGAATTTGTGGCAAGGTCCAGCTCCGCATGTTGAATACAATGATAATACATGGGATTATAACTGGCATTGGTATGGATGGCATTGGGGAACTGCTGAAACCGGTAACAATGCAACACACGAATTGGATGTTGCACGTTGGGCGCTTCAGGTTTCATATCCTGAACACGTTGACGTTGAGGCTGCAAAACGTCATTTTAAAAATGATGGATGGGTGATGTATGATACCATGGAAGCAAACTTCAGATTCCCTGGTGATAAAATAATTGTGTGGGATGGTAAGAGCAGGAGTGGATACAATACCTATGGTAGTGATCGGGGAACAATAATTTTTGGAAGTCTTGGAACAGTTTTTGTAAATCGAAGTGGATACACTTTGTATGACAGATCTGGAAAGAAATTGAAAGACAGTAAATCAGCAAGCAATGAGGCAGGCACTGCATTGGGCGGCGGCGGTGATATGACTGATGCGCATGTGGTAAATTTCTTCAATGTCATTCGTGGTAAAGAAAGTAAATTGAATTCACCCATCGAAGAAGGTGCTATCAGTCAGATGATGTGCCATTACGCAAACATTTCATATCGCATCGGTAAATCATTTGATATCAATCCCACTGATGGACATATACTTGATAAAGATGGAATGAAACTATGGTCACGCACTTATCAAAAAGGTTGGGAGCCTAAGCTGTAAATTTAATACGAGCTTCGACCCTTATGACCAAATAAAAAGGCCTCTGTTTTCAGAGGCCTTTTTATTATTTCTAAATTGAAATACTTTTATTTTTTTGCATTGTTGGTTGCAGCTACTTCGTTCATCAATGGTGTTGGGTCAAAAGTAAATCTAGCAGCAATGATTTTATTGTTTGCCCATTGGAATGTTATACCTCCCTCATTTTCAATTTTAGCATGTGTGGTTTTACCTGTAGCTTTCCAGGTGTACCAAACCAATGTATAAATATTGCCGGCTTTTAGTGTGTTGGTTTCATGAATTTCGTCTTTTATCAAAGAATCAGTTTTCACATAGTAATTATTCTTTTCCCAACGGATGCTATCAAAATACATATGATGTGATTGTGCAAGTTCTTTCCACTCTTTTTTGCTCATCGGCGTAGAAGAATTAAAATAGATTTTTGCTGAGTCAGATACCAATTCATCAAATTTCGGGTAAACATTTTTTGTATAATCTTCGTTGATATCCTTGATGGCTTTGGAATAATAATCATCAATTCTGGATACAGTTGTGATTGTTTCATCAACCTGAGATTCGGTTTTGCTGTTATTACATGCTACTAAAGTAGAAGCCATTGCAGCAATGAGAAATAATTTTTTCATTGTTTTTGTTTTGGTTTAAGAATCAATTATATAATGATCATGAAGATAACTTTTAAAATCCATTGTCAACTTAACGAGGTTTAAATTGAATTCCGTGGATGCTTTTAAAGACGGTAAAATCGTTGAAGAGTGGAATACGTATGATACTCGAAATATTTTTGAATTGCTTAAATAAACATTATTCTTTGTGAAATTATATTTCAATCTTACTGTAGAGTATTGAAGTAAAATATACAGTAAAAAATTAACCCTTGTAGGTTAAATCCCTACAAGGGTTTTTTTATTTTCGGTGAAGCGATAGGTGCACGTAGGTTTTTCTTTAACAATTTATATTTTCTATTCGTCGAATATTAAAGTATCTTTGCAATTCTTGATGTTATTGCTCTCTGTGTTTGTGCAGTTCTTCTTCCCAAATATGTTGTTGTTCTAACGTAAGGCAGATAAAGCATCGATTTCATAACGATGGCCTTATCACATTATTCATTTAATCATTACAAAAGTGTCGTTTAAAAATTTAAGACTCATTGAGCCTATATTGAAGGCTTTGGACGAGGAAGGGTATGAAACTCCCACTCAGATCCAACAAAAATCAATCACTCCCATTTTAGATCGGAAAGATATTTTGGGTTGTGCGCAAACAGGAACAGGTAAGACAGCTGCCTTTACCATACCAATTTTACAGTTGATGCATGAAAAACGTGCTTCAGTTAATAGTCGTGCTAAAACTATTGATACATTGATACTCACACCAACACGTGAGTTGGCAATTCAAATTGGTGAAAGCATTGCTGCATATGGCCGTCACCTTTTTTTAAGACATCATGTTGTTTTTGGTGGTGTTTCACAACATAGTCAGGTGAATGCAATCCGCAATGGTGTAGATATTTTGGTGGCTACACCAGGCCGTTTATTAGATCTGATGCAACAGGGGCATATTACACTTTCAAATATCAAATTTTTTGTGCTGGATGAAGCAGATCGCATGCTCGATATGGGGTTTATCCATGATGTTAAAAAAATTATTGCAAAGCTTCCTGTTAAAAGACAATCACTTTTCTTTTCTGCTACCATGCCACCTGAAATCAGTCAGCTTGCAGATATGTTGTTGAAGCATCCAGTTAAAATAGAAGTAACACCAGTTTCTTCAACGGCTGAGATGATTCAACAGGCAGTTTATTTAGTTGAAAAAAATGATAAACAAGATTTGTTGATAGATATTCTCAAAGATAAATCTATAGAAACCCTCTTGGTCTTTACACAGATGAAACATGCTGCAGACAAGCTTTCCAAGCGATTGAATGCTTCAGGTATTTATGCTGCAGCCATACATGGTAATAAATCACAGAATGCAAGGCAAACTGCGTTGGAAAACTTTAAAAATAAAAGAGTCAGGGTGCTTGTTGCAACTGATATTGCCGCAAGGGGAATCGATATTGATCAACTGTCGCATGTGCTGAACTATGAACTGCCGAATGTTCCGGAGACCTATGTTCACAGAATTGGCAGGACGGGCAGAGCTGGTGCTTCTGGAATAGCTTTGTCGTTTTGCAGTAGAGAGGAGAAGGCTTATTTGAGGGATATCGAAAGGCTTATCAAGAAATCAATTCCTGTTATGAATTGGGAGGTGAGTTCCATTGAGCAATCACATAACAATCAATCTTATTCCTTAAATAAAAATAATCGATCCAATAAAAGGATGACGATTCAAAAGCGGGAAACGGTTTTCGGATAAGCGATTTAGATACAGGGTTTAATTATTAAGCGGCTAGAGTAATCATGATGTTTAAATGATGTAAAGAAAAGTGCACAGTATTTTGGATTAATTGACTTCTTTACATTTTCTGAAAATATTGTAATTTAAATGCCTGTTAATCTTATGCACCTAATCTAATTCATGCCTACAATCAATCCTTTCATTCATTTTAATGTATTGTTTGCAGAAGGAGACATAGAGTTTTCATTTAATGAAAAAAGCTTGGGTTCTTATTTTGGAATGTTTAGAGACAAATATTGAATTGAGTTGATGATTCAAAACAATTAATATGAAAAAAAGAATATTAGGAAAGAATGGTTTAGAAGTTTCTGAGCTTGGATTAGGTTGTATGGGACTAACCTTTGGGTATGGTCCTGCTACCGATGAAGCTGATGCAATTTCGTTGATTCAAAAGGCATATGAATTAGGCATAACATTTTTTGACAGCGCCGAGGCATACAGTCAGGGTATAAACGAAGCCTTGTTGGGGAAAGCCGTAAAATCATTTCGCAATAAAGTAGTAATTGCTACAAAATTTGGTTTTCAAAATGGAGATGCTACACAAGGGTTAGACAGTCGACCTGAAAGAATCCGAGCTGTAGCAGAGGCATCATTAAAACATTTAAATACAGATGTGATTGATTTGTTCTATCAACATCGTGTAGATCCAAATGTTCCAATGGAAGATGTTGCTGGGACGGTGAGCGACTTGATCAAAGAAGGAAAAGTAAAACACTTCGGATTATCAGAAGCTGGAATCAGCTCAATTCGAAAAGCGCATGCTGTGCAACCTGTTGCTGCTTTACAGAGTGAATATTCGCTATGGTGGAGAGAGCCTGAAAAAGAATTAATACCAGTGTTAGAAGAACTTGGAATTGGCTTTGTTCCTTTCAGTCCTTTGGGAAAGGGCTTCCTGACTGGTGCGATAAATGAAACTACTCAGTTCGATCCAACAGATTTCAGAAATGTAGTTCCTCGTTTTTCTGAAGAAAATCGAAAGGCAAATCAGTCGATGGTTGAATTGATCAAATCAATAGCCAAGGTGAAAAATGCTACACCTGCACGGATTGCGTTGGCGTGGTTATTGGCGCAAAAGCCATGGATTGTCCCCATACCTGGTACTACAAAGCTTCATCGTTTACAGGAAAATATTGGCGCAGTAGATATTGAACTTACACAAAACGATCTTCAAAGCATTGAAGAGGCTTCTTCTAAAATTGAAATTTCAGGAGCAAGGTATCCGCAGCATTTACAAAATAGAGTGGGAAAATAAATAGCTTGATTCCTGTGATTGATTATTTCGATGAAATGATGTCGTTGATAATGTGGATATGATGCCGGGTATGAATATCCAACATGATAAAAGTATTTTTCTTATTGAGGTTTCCAAAAACTGGATGCAGGAAAAACTGATTCTCCTTTGCATTTTTTAATGCTTCGATTGAAAGCCTTGTTTTTGTGAACATTGCATCAAAATCTGTCGTTTCTGTTTGGGTAGGTTTTACAATTTCTGGAGCTTTTGCTTTTCCCCTAGGGAAACTGTTTAAGGTAAATGCCAACAGTCTTGGCAAATTGAATTTCCACTTGTATTTATTGGGGTCTGATTTGCATACTGTTTCAATGATTTTTATGATCACAAGCAGTGAGTGTTCAATATGCCAGCCAACATTCACACTCGAAATAGCCTGATTGGCTTTTTCAGCATCAGAGATATATGTATACAATGCTGATAATGGGTATTCTAGATTTCTCATGATTTATTAAGTATATGCCCCGTCAAGATAAAGTAAAATTTAGAATGAGCCTCATTGTTATGATTGAAAGCTATATTTCATTCTTTAATTTATTTCATCTAAGAGAAAGAAACATACTTCGGTTTATGAACATTCATTTTCAAAAACAAATCCTGATATACCTGTTTTAAACGTATCAAATGAAATATCCAATCCGGTAACACATAATTATAATCAACTGGTATTATAATGGCCTGCTTTATTCAATGGTAAATCGTGGACATTCTGAAGACATATTGATGGCAAAAAACTAAAACGGGTCACTCCATTTTGTATCTGTGTACACTGCCGATCCAGTGAGGGTTTTAATGAAGGATACTACTGCCTGTACTTCTGTCGCAGTTAAGTTCAATTGTTGACCAAAGCCATTTGGTTTTAAACGTGCATCTAATCTAGTATTTCCATTTACAAGATTTATTCTTCCATAATGTCCAATCACATTCTGCAGTGTTGCAAAATTTCCAGTATGCATCATGGGTGTATTTGGTGTTCCGTTTGCATTTAATAAATTTCTGAGTGAGGGTGCGCGTGTAATATTTATATCTATGCCAGGAGCATTAAGGATACCAATTACTCCATTGTTTCCAGTATTAGGGTCTATATCAAATTCCGGTGCAGCATGACAGCCCTGACAGCCCAGTCCACCGCCAATTCTAGAGCCGCCTGCATCAAAGACCGGAGGTATTAGAAATAAATCTTTCCCCTGGTTTTCCTGTGTTGTGAAATTGGGGAAAGGCTGATTATCGTTTTGAACCAATGCTCTTCCAGCATCATACTTTGAATCAAATGATTGGATGCTTCTTACGAATTGTGCCAGGCATTCCTGCATTCTTACCTCAGTAATCGAAGCATCGCCATATGCAAATTTGAACAATTCATTGTAGTAATCTAATCCTTGAAGTTTTGTCAGCAATGTCGAAAAATTTGGTCTACCATTTTGTCCACTGAATCCCATTTCAACATGGTTTTGTATGGGCTGTGTTGTCTGATTTTCCAGTGACGTAGCTCTTTCATCCCAGAAAAATTTGGTTTCATTTCCAAATCGGGCATTTATCAATCTCATTGAATGACGTGTGGTCGTTCCATTGCCTACTCCATTGCTGGCTATTGCTGTATCTCCAAAAGCAAAACTTTGTTTGTGGCAACTTGCACAGGAAATTGAATTATCAATGCTTAATTGTTTATCATAAAACAAAACACGTCCCAGTGTTGCTTTGGCATTAGAAATGGGGTTGTTACTCGCATTATCTCTTGTAATATAGGAAGGTCTTGATTGATTTGCATAATTAGCAAGCGTATTTAAATTTATTTTTGTACCAAATTTTGCATTCAATGCGGGATATGATTCGGTATTCTGTTTTGTGCAGCTTACCAAAATAATAATTACGATGGTAATTGCTGAAGTAAAAAGGATTGTTTTGTTCATATGGGGCCTTTCTAAACTGTAGACATGATAATTTATACTTCGTTTAAGAGACAAGATCACCCAATTTGTTAAAGTATTCCAAAGTATTACTTTTCCAACTTTCTTTTTGATCTGTTATCGACTTCAATACTGAAAGTACTGTTGATGGAAACCATCCCAATAATATTGGTATGATGCAGTATTCGGACGTATATGTGCAATTGATAAAAAAAATAAAATAATTGTATTATAATTTAAAGCTCATATTGATTTCTGCAACATGATATCCTTTCTTGATAATATTTTTATAAGCATTAGAGCTTTTATTCAACAATGGGTTGGTGTGATTCAAGTGAATAAAGTAAATCTTATTCTTATCTTGTAGAGATATATCTTCAAATAATTTCAAGCTTTCAATCACCAATGGATGGGGGATTTCTTCGACATTTCTATATGCAACTTCGCTGTTGCTAAAAAATGTACCATCTAGTAAAGCATAGTCAACTTGCCTTATAAGTGAAACAATATCAGTCTTCCACTTTTCCCATTTGTCTATATCAGGTATGAAAAGAACTTTTTTCTGAGGGCCCTCAACAATGTAGCCCACTGTTTCTGAATATTCATCTCTATGTGGAACGAGCAGTGGTTTTATCTTTATTGAAGATGTAATATTTTTCCATACGTTTTCTTCAATTTGTTCTACCTCAATGTTGTGTAATGAAACGAGTTGACTCCATGGACCGTTCTTTTCTAAATATACTTTCATTTTAGGCATAGCAAAAACCTTGACAGACTTACTATTCATGGCTTCGCGACCAAATTGCATGAGTCCTGTGTAATGTCCGATATGCGCATGTGTTAAAAATATACCGTCTGGTACATATGCTAGTTTCTCTTTTTGTGTCTTATTAAATGCTTTTAATTGAGAAGTAATATCAGGTGTTGCTTCAACAAGAAATTTCTTTTCATTCATTGGATCAATAATTCCCAATGAAACCACTTTTTTATTTGAGTCGATCTTTTTGCAACATTCTTTTTGGCATCCAATATGTGGTGAGCCTCCATCCTGGAGTGTACCGAGAATTAGTAAATAAGGTGAATTGTTGGAGTTTGTAGACGTATTTTGTCCATATAATATTGTAGTAATTAATAATGTTATGATGAAAAAATTTATTTTCATTCTACTACGTGGAATATATTGGAACAGCGTTGTTTTCTTTACGAGAATAGAACTACTTCAAAGGCTTAACCATAATATCTTTATAATAGACAATGCTTTTAGGGTCATGGCCTTGTAATGCAAATGTCCCACTGGAAATAATACGACCAAGGTGATTTTTTGCAGGAACAAAATCTTCCGGTTGTGTCCAATCTGTCACCACCTGATCATTGACTTTAACGATCACATGTTTCCCTTCAACACGAATATATTCTGTATACCAAACATCATCCTTTACAAAAACATCTCTTGTGTCTTTAATATCATATAATCCACCCGTTCTTTTCCAATCGGTATGTGAATTATTTACTTGAACTTCAAATCCTTTATCAGGAAATCCTTTGTCCTGGTATACCGTATGAAAATAAATACCAGAGTTTGATCCAGGCTTTGTCATCACTTGTGCTTTGAATTCAAAATTTTTGAAATCATGGTTCATCAAGGGTCCATCATAATAAAGGTGTGATCGAACGCCCGCAACTTTAATGCTTCCGTCTTCAATTGAAAAAGTACCTGGGCTCTCACTGAATTTCCAGCCATTGAAAGATTTTCCATCAAACAATGGGATCCATCCATTTTTGTGTTTTATTGAATTTGAAGTCGAACATGCTGCTAAAATGCTTGATAATGCAATTGTAACGACAAATTTTACAATTGATGTAGCTGAAGAATGTTTTATATTATTCATATTCTGAATTTAATTAAAATTCAAATCATATAAAAATAATTATCTGTCGATTCTGATTTATATAAGGTACATCTAATTATTTCTCTTGATGTAATTTAAAACTGCTTCAAGTAACTGAATTTCACAATCGACTGATCCTGCATTTGTGTTTTTAAATTAACCGTTTGAAATTCTCTGTGATTGATTACAAAATATATGTAAGACAGTGGTTTATATTCCCATGAAAACCTGACATTGTAATTTTTTGAATTGTTTTCCGTGTTTTGCTGATAAAACCCGATCAGCTGTAACCGTGGATTCAAGGCGAATCTTCCTTCAAATGCCAACAGATCAACCTTTGTATTGGTTGCATTTACGCCAACATTGCTAAACCTGTTTCTATTGAATTTGGTTTGAAATGAAATCTGAGGGACTGGTGCAAATTGCAAAGTCCATTCACCAGATCTTAAATTTCCATTGAAATACTCTCCAAAAGAGTAGAGTGTCATCAAGTTCAGTTTCTTGGATGGATCTGTGCTGGCATAAATCATTTTTCTATTATAATTATATGCTCCCTGTTGAATCGTCACACCAAGGGGTTGAAATGTTTCTGTTAAATATTGATAAGTAGGAAAAACAATAAGTCCAAAGAAAGCACCTGATTGTAAATTGAGCCACACAGGACAATAGCCAATAGTTTTTTCGATCAACTTGCCCGTCGATACTGAATGATAGAATTCAGGAAAGATGCTGGGTTCCCAAGCGCGTAACCATTTTTTGAATGGAAGATTTTTTCCTCTGTACCACCAAAAAATTCCCGGGGTAGTTCCAACAACATCATTTCTTGAAACAAACCCGAGTTGGGGATCATAATTCTTAGAAACTATAGATTGTGTCCACCAGATTTTGAACTGGTTGTTTACAAAAAAGTATTGTGCATATGCAGAGAGTCCCTGTTTGTTCTTCTCACTTGTATTGGATACTGAAACCATTGTGCTCAAAGAATGTGAAGCGCCTAATCTGAAAAATCCGTCAATCGTTCCAACAGTATTTGAACCAGTTGTCTGATCTTTTACAGATAACATTCCACCAATTCTATTTTGCTTTCCAAAATTTTCAGAAAATCTTCCAACAAAAAAATTTGTTGCAGACATATCTGATGTGCCACGCTGACGCATGAGTAACGCTCCGAAATTTCTTTTATCTGATCTGTACACATAGCGACCACCAGCTTCAATGGGGATTGGATTCCCATTGTCATCCAAACCAATTCTTCTGCTGAAAAATGGTTGAATATGCATGTTTCCGCCAGATTCATCATAGCTTCTTTTGATACCAATTCCAAAAAGCGATGCATTTTCAAGAAAAAATTGTCTTCGTTCTGGAAAAAAAACTGAAAACCTTGTTACATTATTTACCTGCCTATCTGCATCTGCCTGTGCAAAATCAGTATTGAACGTTATATCTAAAATGGAGTTTGGATTAATCCCCCATTTTACTTCACCTCCAGTTTTAAAGGAACTTGATCGATTTGTTTTTATTCCGTCAATTGATTCTTTTTCGAACGAGGTAAGTAAATACGGTTGAACCCTGATATTGGTTTGCGGTGGTGGCGGTTGGAGTCCCTTTAATACACCCGCATAGTTCATTCGAAGTGAGGTGAATGAGCGGGGGAATGGTGAGAATGCGCTGATTTCATTGGTAAGACGTCGGTTTCTGTATACATTGAAACCCCATTCTTGCGTTTCATTTTCATTGATATGATATCTTAATGTTTTCCATGGAATTGCAACTTCTGCATACCAGCCAGAATCCGTTCTCGAAGTTCTGGTTTTCCATAGACCATCCCAATCTACATCATAATATGCATCATCAAAAGCAAGCAAATCCCTTTGAACACCGTATGGATTTACGGCAAATGCCATGGCATTTCGTTTGTCATTAAATCCATCAAAAGACAATGTAACCATGTCGTGTGCCATGAAATTAAAATCTCTTTTGAAGTCAATTGCGCGAATTGCTTTTTTACCCATGGTATCTCTTGCATAGACACCCACGTATAAAAAATTTTTATTGAATAAAACCTTTACCTCTGTTTCATGATTGGGAGTATTTCCCTGAAAGGGTTCTATCATGGTGAACCTGGGGGACGAAGGGGATAATTTCCATTCATTTTCATTGAGGATGCCATCAATTTTGATTGAAGTCGAAATTTTTTGTGACTGGATTGATTTTCTGATTGAATCAGGTTCAAATACAGTTGCGTCCTGACTAAGCGCAAACAGCGGAAATAAAAAAATGAATAGTAATAAAGTATTTCTCATATGATACCGGAGCTGAAATCGCACATAAATTACAACATTTGAACGAGTGTCAAGTAATTTAATGATCTGTTATTGAAGTGTGATAATGAACTATTTGCTCTCCTCTCTTAGCATAGCTAGGAGCTCTTTATTCATGTCAATTGCTTTGAATATAAATAAATTGAGGTCCTGGTTCCTTGTCCCTTGCAATCGTGCAATTTGATTGACATATGTTTCAAAATCAAATTTATCTCTGTTTAAAATTTTTTGATTTGCAGTAAATAAAGGCATTTTTGGTTTTGTGTTTTTATTTATTATATCCAACACACCTGCGAAATCTTTGTTAGCGGTTATAGATGGTGATACAAAATGATTTTGTCTATATTCTTCAAAATAATTATCCATCATTGTTAAAATTCTATTTTCCCTGTTTTTCATGTTCTTGATTTGGAAATAATATTCCTTCAATTTTTTGACCAACTCTTTGTTGTCGAGGTATCTCAGTGTTCCTGAATTGATTGCCTGTTCCCAAGTAGCATCGTTGGGTTCCCAATTTGTTCTGAGGGATAAAATCGCATGAAAAAAGTAAAGTTCATTTATTCTGCTTTCCCAATTTTTGTTTTTATACAGTTCATAAATGGAATCTGCAGCTTCTTTTTGATTTTGGATCAGAAATGTTATGCCATATAAACCTATAGAATCATTTCTCAAATCTGTCTCTAATTCTGCAAGGTATACTTCACCTCTTTTTGTTTCTATTTGGTGTTCACGAACATTTTCGGCAAGAAATCCCAATGATACTGCTGCAAAGAGCATAAAAAACTCTGTGATGTGTTCTTTCCAGTTTTTAGGTTTATGTGAATGATGGTGGACTTCCATATTAATATTATATACCTGAATGTATTAAATAACTTCCATTTTTAGGGTGTGTTCTTCGAATAAATAAATGGAATCGATTTCTTCAAATTGAAGAGAATAATTCATGTTCTAAAATGCTTTAGTTGAATAAATTATAATAAATTGATGTATCAAATTTGAGTTGATATGAAAAAGCTTTTGTTTGCCGCTATTACTGCCCTTTCATGTACATTTTTAGCTGCGCAACCTTGGAAACCTGCAGGAGAAAAAATAAAAACCCAATGGGCAGATAAAGTTGATCCCAACAATCCACTTCCGGAATATCCTCGTCCACAAATGGTCCGAGCAGATTGGATGAATCTGAACGGTTTGTGGGATTATGCGATTCTTCCGAAAGGGAATAATATACCTTCCACTCATCAAGGAAAAATTCTGGTGCCTTTTCCTATAGAATCGAGTTTGTCTGGTGTTCAAAAGACAGTTGGAGAAAACAATGAATTGTGGTATCAACGAAATTTTACCATTCCTTCAAATTGGAAAAATAAAAAAGTCATTCTCAATTTTGGTGCTGTAGATTGGAAGGCAGACATATGGGTAAATGATATTAAGGTGGGTTCGCATCAGGGTGGATATACCCCCTTCAGCATTGATATCAGCGCAGCTCTTTTAAAAGATAAATCACAAAAGCTAACTGTACGTGTTTGGGATCCAACCGATGCCAGTTTTCAACCCCGTGGTAAACAAGTAAGAAATCCACAAGGGATATGGTATACTGCTGTTACTGGGATCTGGCAAACTGTTTGGCTTGAGCCTGTTGAACAATCTTTTATTCAACAGATAAAAACTGTTCCCAATATTGATGGTGGAAATATTACTGTTGCAGCACAAACAGTTGGTGCATCATATGGTGATATCATTCAAGTGAATATGTTAGACAATGGGAATGTGGTTGGAACATCTAAATCATTGGTTGGACAGGAAACAGTTGTATCGATCCCCAATGCGAAACTATGGAGTCCGGAGTCACCTTTTTTATATGATGTTGAAGTTGAACTCATCCACAATGGAGTTGTAAGTGATAAAATTAAATCTTATACCGGCATGCGTAAGATTTCAACCAAAGTGGATGCTGATGGCATTGTGCGCATGCAATTAAACAATAAAAACTATTTTCATTTTGGCCCTCTTGATCAGGGATGGTGGCCTGATGGTTTATACACCGCCCCAACAGATGAAGCACTTGCATATGATATTCAAAAAACGAAAGACTTTGGATTTAACATGATCCGCAAACATGTAAAAGCTGAACCTGCAAGATGGTATTATCATTGTGATAAACTTGGCATATTGGTTTGGCAGGATATGCCAAGTGGAGATGCGAATCCACGTTGGCAGATGAGAAATTATTTCAATGGATTAGAACTTCAGCGAAGCAAAGCATCAGAAAATAATTTCATTCAAGAGTGGAAAGAGATCATGGACTTTACATATAATAATCCTTCTTTAGTTGTTCGTGTTCCATTCAATGAAGCATGGGGGCAATTTAAAACACCTGAAATTGTTGAAATGACTAAAACATATGATCCATCTCGATTGGTGAATCCTGCGAGTGGTGGTAATCACTACGACGTTGGTGATATGTTGGACATGCACAATTATCCAGATCCGGTAATGGGAATTTTTGATGCTAAGAGGGTGAATGTGTTAGGTGAATATGGTGGACTCGGATTGGTGGTGAAGGATCATATTTGGGAAAACAACCGCAACTGGGGGTATGTGCAATACAAATCTTCTGAAGAGGTAACAAATGCATATGTTGAATTGACAGAGAAGTTAAAAAGATTGATTCCCTTTGGATATTCTGCTGCAGTTTATACACAAACCACTGATGTAGAAATTGAAATCAATGGATTGATGACGTACGACAGAAAACTCATCAAGTTAGATGAAGCGAAAATCAAGAATGCCAATCAAAAGGTGATTGCGACATTGAAGTAATTAAACTGTTTGATGTTAGATTCTATATAAATCTTCCTTCCAATTTTTGATTTGTTCTTTTATTTCTTTTGAACGCAATGATTCTTCTGCAGCTTTTTTTGCAAGTGATGGAAGTTCTTCATCCGAAGCAAATCTAAGCGCAATAATTTGTCGAATGTTTAAGCGGCTGTCAAGCGGTTTCCCTGTAAGTATAAAATGTCTTAGTTTTTCTTCTGCGCGAATTGCTCTGTCTTGTGCTTTAAGCGCATAGCTTCTCACCAAAGAACCTATCAAAAAAATAAGAACAAACACTACTACCAGTAATGAAGCACTGTAATAATTATCTGGTTTAGAATTGATAAGGTTTACGATACTTCCAATAAGTCCTGCTAAACAAAGCGGGGCAGATATGAAGTGAAATGGTGCATGGTATCTGGTATGGTTTTTAAAGTTTTGAGCTGTCATATATCATTGGTTTGTTTTACAAAATTGAGATATCTTGGTCAAGTAATGAACAAAAGGTAGTTATTATTTGTAATGATAAAAATAAAAAGATCATGGAAGAAATGATTCCAAATGAAGGATTTCCAAAGGCAGCTGCCAATCAGCCATGTTGCGTAAATCTTGAAGCAGGTAAAACATATGCGTGGTGTACTTGCGGACTCAGTGAAAAACAGCCTTTTTGTGACGGACGTCATAAGAAGATTGAGGGAATGCCATTCAAGAGTTTAAGGTTTGAGTCGACTGAAAACAAAGAGGCATGGTTGTGTCAATGTAAGATGACAAAGAATCCGCCTTATTGCGACGGAAGTCATAATCAATTATAATATTAGGATGTCAAAAATGTATATTCTTCTAATTATATTCTCAGCTTTCATTCTATTTCAATCTTTTATGGCATTTTCTACTTCAAAAATTGAAAAACAAAAGTATCGCGTTGTAAAGACTGAAAAAGAATTTGAAATTAGGTTTTATCCTCCTGCAGTACTCGCTACTATCAGATCCTCTGCAAGTTCATACAGAGAACTTGCGAGCAATGGATTTAGAAGAATCGCAGGCTATATATTTGGCAACAATGAAGCATCTACCAAAATTGCCATGACTTCTCCCGTACGTATGGACATCAATCAAAAAAACTCTTCTATGAGTTTTGTGATGCCCTCTCAATATGAACTTAAAGATCTTCCAAAACCTAAGGATGCAAGTGTCGAAATACATGAATCACCAGCCGAGTATGCAGCTGTCATAGAATTTGGTGGATTTGCCACAGATGAAAAAATCAAGAAGTATGTTGATCAGTTGAAATCAGTTCTTTCTGAAAAAGGCATTAATACCATTGGCAATTTTAAATATCTTGGGTACAATCCTCCATATCAATTCATTGGGAGAAAGAATGAAATCATTATAGCTGTAGATTGGAAAGAATAAACTTTTCTTCCTCTTGCATTTTCAAATTATTATTTAAATTGTTTACAAGGATGTGAAATAAGTCCTGATATTTTTATTAATTATTTTTAGAAAAAACTAATCTTAATTTTTTTTCATTCTTTTTCCAGAATGAAAAAAATGAGCCAGTTACTTCATCAGCATCTGGCAATATCCATGGTCTTGGATCTTCGATTCCTTGGTAATGTTCATTCAAGGGATGTTCCCGGTAATGAATTGTTGAATCTGCTGTCTTTGATTTTAGTTCTTCAAAACTTCCTGTAAAAATTTGCACATCTTTTATGTTCGAAGAAAGTTCTATCATAAAAGAAATGCATTGATCTGAAACTGGGTATTTCTTAAAAATCGCTGGCTCCAATAATAAAATTCGGTTTGCTTTGATATCTGATTTCCAGGTTGGAGATAGATTGTAATAATTGTATAAGAGCGTTGGAAGTGATTGGTCTATCTGAATTGAAGTATTTTCAGGTAGGTTGGTTTCGAAGTCAATGATTTCATGATTCTTTAATTCTGCGGGAGTTGAGAGGTTTTGTAATACCTCGTATGAGGTATCTAAGAAGGTGTTGGTTTGATTAGTACCAGTGTAGTGGTTGATGTTTTCCTGATTTGCTATATATTTTTTATTTGAAAAAGTGCCAGCCACCCATTGCCATGAAAGTGCATTGCTGCCCCAATCTCCATCGAGAAGATAATAATACATCCATTGTGCAGGATGGTACCAATGTGAATTACCAAGATTGCAACTGAGAAATGCAACATACATTCTTAAGTGATTGTGCATTGATCCCTCAGTTTTTAATTTTTTGATTCCTTCATCAATTGCATGGATACTTGTTTGAGCATTGTTGATTGATATAGGGATACCCCAATTGCTTATATTTTCTTGTTTATTTTTTAGATCACTATCAATCATTGATTTTTTAATTTGCCATACTCTTTGAAAATATTCTCTCCAAAGTAGTTGCTGGATGAATTTTTCACATTGATAATAAGTGTATTTCTTCCGGGCAAGATGTTGGAAGATCATTTCAGTATCCAATACACCTCTTGATATATATGGGGATAGTTGTGTTACAGCACCATGGATGAAATTTCTTGTTCTACCGTATTTAACAGGATCGATTTGATCCAGCAGTTGAATAATTTCGTTATAGTTGGTGATATATTTTTTCTCACTCATTATTGTAATCAACGTTTACTGATTTTGTTATGTGTTATTTGTCTTTGTAGCGCACATTTGAAACGGTTGATTTCAGGATTTCTTTTCATTCGATGTTTCTGGCTTACACCGCTGTTTACACGTTTTCTCCATAGATTGAAACTTGATCTTTTGAGTTGATTTCTCATCAACTGTATCACATCTGATTCAGTCATCCCAAATTGTATAAAGATCGCCTCAAACGGTGTTCGATCTTCCCATGCCATTTCTATAATGCGGTCTATTTCAATCTCTTTTAAAATTTTATGCTGCACCTTTTGTAGTTTCATTGTATTAAAGCTGTTTCAACAATTTCATGAGCTTAAAAGTTTTATTAGTGATCTGTTTTTAATAAATACTTTTTTCTGTAGAATATTTGATCTGTAAAAGCCTGTAAGAATTATACAAAAAAATTCACATGAAGGGCAAATGTCAAAGATTAGTAAAAACGAAGTTTGAATTTTCTTTTCCCTTTGCTTTCTGATAGCTTTGCGAAAAAAAATAATGCATTCTTCTTATTTAACACAATTACAATCTGAGATAAAACCATTGAGGGAAAAATTGGTGCATCATCCAGTGTATGCATCCATTCAATCAATTGACGATTTACAATTATTCATGGAGCATCATGTTTATGCAGTGTGGGATTTCATGTCATTGTTGAAAGCATTGCAAAACAAACTTACTTGTGTAAAAATTCCTTGGGTCCCAACTGGTAATGCAAATACGAGATACTTGATCAATGAAATTGTAACCGGCGAGGAGAGTGATGTTGATAATCTTGGTCAAAGAATGAGTCATTTTGAGCTGTATTTGAAAGCTATGCAACAAGCGGGTGCTGATACTGCATCAGTGGGAAGGCTTATAAATGAGGTACATGCTGGAAGAGAAATTTCAGCGATATTGTCATCATCTTTTATACCAGCATCTGCGAGTAAATTTTTGGGAAACACTTTCGATGTGATTGAAACTGATCAATCTCATTTGATGGCAGCTGTGTTCACATTTGGACGAGAAGATCTGATTCCAGATATGTTTATCAGTTTTATCAATGAGTTAAAAAAAGAGTTTCCTGATAAGGTTGATATATTCCAGTATTATATCGAAAGACATATTGAGGTAGATGGAGATCATCACAGTGTCTTGGCATTGGAGATGACTGCAACACTTTGTGGTAACGATCCTCAAAAATGGAAAGATGCAACTTCATATGTGAAGAAAGCGCTTCAATCTCGCATTGATTTGTGGGATGAGATTTATGCTAAAATCGAAGAAAATCAATTGAAGGAGGTAAATTAATTATTTACCTTCTTTCAATTACTATAGCAATGATTTAATTATACTAAAATCAAAACCAAATCAACGGGTGCCTTACAGGTAGATTTCTGATAATTTCATCTGTCTGAGGTGCATGATCCAATTTTTCCCAAGTGTTAAAAAGGTCATCTTTTTTAAGTGCATATGCACCAAAAAGTAGAAACGGTTGAGCAACCGGCCATTGATCCCAATACATCAGGTCTTTTTTGAATGGCCAGGAGTCTTTGTTCTTTACAAAAGGGGTAATAAATGATATTCCTTTCTCTATTGATTTGTTGTTTTGCGTACTATAGTTCCAAAGATTATTATACTTGTCTGATAAAATTTGGCACAACATGCTCATGGCATCCAAGTTGAAAAGCGAATAGCCAAAGGGTTTAGTTCTATTCAATTCTTTCGGGAAACTACCGTCTATGTCCATTTGCTCTGGTAGGTGTACATATTTGTACCGGTAAATACATGTATCAATCAGTAGTTTGTTACCGGTGAATTTTGCAAATGCTGCTACTTGCATTGTCCAGCATGTTGCATGGTTGTTCACTGCGTTTTTTTCATCAATACCGTATGGGTGTGATGTTATCCATTTTAGGTATTGATCAAACCAATTTCTGAATAATTTGTATTCAACTTTATCTGCAGATTTTGAATGTTCAAGTTTTAACAAGGATTGTGCAACTTCCATGAATTGTATCATGTCAATGATGCCAATGCCTCTTCCCGTAAATTTTCCTTTGATTGCCTGTGCATATAACATATGCGGGTTCATGCGTGTAGCTGTATCAATTAACCAAGCGCGCGCATGTTCGAAAGCTTTCCTTGCATATTTTTCATCATTGGTTAATATGTATGCAGAAGTAAGTGCACCGATCATTTTACTGAAATTGATCATTGCAGTTCGGTGGGCTGTAAAATTATCTGGGTTGGTCAATCCATCTTTTTGAATATATGGACCATCGGGGTGTTGCGGATCTGGCCACCAGTAATCACCTTCTGAAAAAAAATCATGTTTCCCTCCAGCACTTCTTTCAGTTTGAAAATTAGTAATTGTGATAGGATTGCTACGAAGTGCTTCGTCTGCTTCTTTTAATATGCCTGATTTAAGAAGAGTGATTGCTTCTTTTTGAATATTCAATCTCTGGCCATACAGATTTAAACATGAGAAAAGTATGATCGAAACAATAAAAAGGCTGAAATAAGTTTTCATCACCAATAACCTAATGAAAGCAAATCTTTATTTGAAGTGAATTATTTAATAGAATATTCATTCTCTAATTCTTTCTAAATTTTCTGTTATTCCTAAATATATATAATTTTATTCCTATTACTTCAAAACATATAAAATGGAAGTTCATCATTCTCATCATTCAGGTGGTCATAGGAAAAATTGGAAGGAGTATATCACAGAGTTTATCATGTTATTTGCTGCGGTGACCCTTGGCTTCTTTGCAGAAAACCTGAGAGAACATCAAATTGAAAAAATAGAGAAATACAATTTCTTCAGAACATTCATTATGATTTAGAACAAGATCTCAGGGAGATTGAAATAACAACTGCTTTCAATATAGAAAAGCAATTGATGAATGACAGTCTTGTGATGGAGTATTAGGCCAAAGGGTATCAATCCAATTTACCCAGATTTTATTATCTCGTTAAAAATGCCATCATTAGAAAATTCTTTGATCATTCTTCATCTGGATTTACACAACTGAAAAATGCTGGGGGACTTCGACTTGTGGAGGACAAGTCGATTATTCAAAAAATAATTGATATTGAGAATACTGTAATGATCGTTGAGAGTTTACAGGAAAGTATGGATCAGAATCTGTTGTTGTTGCGTGATGAGCTAAATAGTATTCTTGATCCGGTTACCAATAATAAAATGAATAGGAGTCAGAATTTAATGAATAGAAAAAGTCCTTATTTATTGCTGAGGCGTTACAATTATCCAGACGATCCTAATCCATTGACGACATATGAAACGAAAACTTTAAGTCGATTGATCAATTTATGTTCAGGCCCTGCAAATACGACGCTTCATATAAATTATTATCTGAGTCGATTGAAACAACAAGAAGAAATATTGAATGAGGAAATACTTAAAAAATTTGGAGATCGATTTAAGGATTGATGGATGCATTAGGACCAATCAAATCCCATAGATTACCATATATGTCTTTGAAGACAGATACTGTTCCATAAGGCTCTTCTTGAATTGGCCGGATAAACTCAACCCCTCTGCTTGTATAATTATTATAGTCCCTCATAAAGTCATCGGTATAGAGAAACAGAAATACCCTGCCACCTGTTTGGTTTCCAATGCAATTGATTTGCTCACTTGTTGAAGCTTTTGCCAATAAAATTTGACAACCTGCTCCATTTCCTCTTGGTTTAATCACCACCCATCTTTTAGCATCAGAAAGTTTTGTGTCTTCTATTAATTCGAACCCCAGGGTATTTGTATAATACTCAATTGCTTCATCATATTCTTTGACCAACAGGCTTATTTGTCCTAATTGCTGATTCATTGTTCTGAAAAAGTTAAAATGTTTTAAAAGAAATAAGAGTTTTTAAATATAAAGAGATCTGTTGTATTTTCGTAATGCTCATGCAAAATTGGAATACTCATAATAATAGATTGATTTTCATGGATGTTTTCAGAAAAACTTCCTCTCTATTCCGATTTGCATTGCTAATGATTTGCTTTCTTTTCATTCATCAGATATCAACTGCTGGTGATTTAATTAGGACGATATCTTTCAATACTCCTAAAAAGAGTGAAGCGGTACAATTAAACATCACAAATAAGTATTTTACTTCAGAAATTCCATTACAATCTGGCCAATTATCTCATGGAGTTGAGGCTGAAGTCGAGTCTTCTGAAGATGATATTCATCATAATCTGGCGGATACCAACAACAATTCTGCTCAAAATTTTTTACTTGAAGAGTTTATCTATACAGCTTTTATCAAATCTCGCTATTTAAGATTGGTATCATCTAATCACGAAAAGGCTTTAGTTCCTTACTTTGTATTATATCATTCCTGGAAGAATTATTGTATTTAATTTTTGTTTCTAACTAATGTTTACAGAGTGAATTCTGTTGAGCAATAGTAGATGTAGCAGTTTCTATCGCTACATACTCCTCTTTCCATCTAACTAAAACAGTATTTTAATGAAAAAAATTTTCCTACTTTTCTCCTTAGCATCTATTATTTTATTTTCATCATGTTCACATAAAAATGAGCAAGTTGAGGAAGAAGAAGAATTTCTTGTAACCAGTCCTCTGCAAGCTGATACTACCATCTATAAAGAGTATGTGAGCCAAATAAGATCTGCCAGTCATATTGAGCTCAGGTCTCAAGAGAAAGGTTATTTACAAAATATTTATGTAGATGAAGGGGAGTATGTACGCAAGGGTCAGCTGATGTTTAAATTGATGCCAATGGTCTATGAAGCAGAAGTAGAAAAAGCCAAAGCAGAATTGAACTATACTGAAATTGAATATAAAAATACCAAGAGCCTTGCTGATAAAAATATTGTGTCGCCCAATGAATTGGCGCTTTCAAAAGCCAAGCTGGACAAGGCAAAAGCAGAACTAACGCTCGCACAAGCGCATTTAGGATTTACTGAAATTCGTGCACCTTTTAATGGGTATATGGATAGATTTTATACAAGATTAGGAAGTCTTGTAGAAGAGGGTGAATTGCTTACAACTCTTTCAGATAATAGTAAAATGTGGGTGTATTTCAATGTTAGTGAGGCCGAGTATTTAGATTATATGAAGCAATTAAAAAATGGGAACAAGCAACGCGTTATGCTACAGCTTGCTAATAAGGAAATGTATGATTTGTCTGGTGTCGTTGAAACAATAGAAGCAGATTTTAATAATGAAACAGGTAACATTGCATTCAGGGCTGCATTTTCCAATCCCAAAAGTATACTTCGTCATGGTGAAACAGGAACGATTCTGATGCCAGTTTCATTGAAAGGAGCAGTTCTCATTCCTCAAAAAGCAACATTTGATGTGTTGGATAAAAAATATGTATACGTAGTTGATAAGGATAACATATTACAAGCAAAGCAAATAATAATTTCTCATGAATTGCCTCATTTATATATCGTATCAACTGGATTGAACCCAGGCGATAAAATACTTGCAGAAGGCATAGGTAAAGTCAAGAACAAAGAAAAAATAAAATACAAGTTTGTTTCTTTTGAAAAAGAGTTAGCCGAATTGAATAAGTTACATGCAGAGTAAGAAAGAAACTAAAAACAATCAATCATGTTTGAAAAGTTTATAAAAAGACCTGTACTTGCAATTGCCTTATCTGTTGCGATTGTGTTTATGGGGCTATTGGCAATTTACACTTCACCAGTAGCACAATTTCCTCAAATAGCTCCACCAAGGGTATCCATTTTTATCGAGTTCCCTGGTTCCAATGCTGATGTACTTGTTAAATCAACACTCACAATTTTGGAACGTGCCATCAATGGAGTACAAGGCATGCAATATTTGTTGTCAGATGCAACAAGTGCAAGTGAGGCATCTATTGATGTTGTATTTGAACCAGGAACGGATCCAACATTAGCTGCAGCTAGGGTAAAATCTAGAGTAGATCAAGTAATGACCAACTTGCCTCCACTGGTACAACGCGAGGGTGTGATCGTCTCTCCCTTACAACCCAGCATGCTCATGTATCTAAACCTATATAGTAAAGACAATAGTTTAGATGAGAAATTTCTATTCAACTACGCCAACACATATATCCTTCCAGAGGTACAAAGGATCAAGGGAATGGGTTTGGCACAGGCAATTGGTAGCAGATCATTTGCTATTAGAGTTTGGTTAAATCCAGATCGGATGAGGGCATACAATGTTTCAGCAGAAGAAGTGTTGAAATCGATTGATGAACAGAGTGTGATGGCACGCCCTGGGCGAGTTGGATTGAGTTCAGGTAAAAGAGCTCAGTCGCAAGAATATGTTTTCACTTATAAAGGATGGTATAATACTCCAGAGCAATATGAGGATATTATAATTAAAGCAACAGCAGATGGTGAAATATTAAAATTAAAGGACATTGCACAGGTTGAAGTTGGAAGTGAATTTGTTGATATTTATTCAAATAAAGATGGTCATCCTTCTGCATCGCTTGTATTAAAGCAAAGTCCGGGGAGCAATGCAAGCAAGGTAATTGAAGAAGTTAAAAACAAACTAAAGGAATTAAAAAAAGATTTTCCACCAGGGATTGATTATGAAATCAATTACGATGTATCAAAATTTGTAGATGCATCGATTGAAAAAGTATTACATACACTTTTAGAAGCATTTATACTTGTTGCCATTGTTGTGTTTATTTTCCTTGGTGACTGGCGATCTACATTGATTCCTATTTTAGCAGTTCCAGTATCATTGATTGGTGCATTTGTTTTCATGAAGTTCTTTGACTTGAGCATCAATCTCATTACCCTTTTTGCCTTGGTATTGGCAATTGGTATTGTGGTGGATAATGCTATTGTAGTAGTAGAGGCAGTGCATGTAAAAATGGAAGTCAATCATCTTTCACCCCTTGAAGCTGTAAAAAAAGTCGTCGGAGAAATCAGTGGAGCCATTATAGCAATCACGCTTGTAATGACTTCGGTATTTATTCCCGTTGCATTCATGTCTGGACCGGTGGGAGTTCTTTATCGTCAGTTCTCACTTACCATGGCTGGGGCTATTGTTATATCTGGGTTTGTTGCCCTTACACTTACACCCGTATTATGTGCCATCCTTCTGAAGAATACGCACGGGAAACCCAAACGTAAATCACCGATCAATATATTTATTGATTGGTTCAATAAAGGATTTGAACGAGAGACAAACCGGTATACTAAATTACTTTCTGTAATCATCAATCGCAAGGTTGTCACTTTTGGAATGTTAGGTTTATTTGCAATTGGTGTAGTTGGAATTAATAAAATACTTCCAGCAGGATTTATTCCTAGTGAAGACCAAGGACAGATCTACGCGATCATCCAAACTCCCCCGGGCACTACACTTGAACGTACAAACGAAATATCAAGAAAGTTGCAAAGTTTATCAAAGCAAGTAGAAGGAGTTTCATCTGTTACTTCATTAGCAGGTTATGAAATTCTTACTGAAGGAAGAGGGTCTAATGCTGGAACATGTTTGATCAATTTGAAGGATTGGTCAGAACGAAAACATTCTGTAAAAGAGATTGTAAAAGAATTAGAAGAGAAATCAAAAGACCTTCCCGCTACTATTGAATATTTTGAACCACCTGCTGTGCCTGGTTATGGAACTTCAGATGGTTTCTCATTGCGTTTATTGGATAAAGGCAGTGATGTAGATTATCAGGAATTTGATCGAGTGAATGCTGAGTTTCTTGCGGAATTGAAAAAGAAAAAAGAACTTACTGGACTTTTTGCTTTTTATTCTGCCAAATATCCACAGTATGAAATTTTTGTAGACAATCAATTGGCTATGCAAAAAGGTGTATCGGTTGGTGCAGCAATGGAGAACCTGAATATTATGATCGGAAGCACATACGAGCAAGGGTTTATTCGATTTAATAATTATTATAAAGTATATACACAGGCCGGACCAGAGTTTAGAAAACAACCATCTGATCTTTTAAACATGTTCATTAAGAATAATCGTGATGAAATGGTTCCATACTCTGCTTTCATGAAGATTAATAAAACACAAGGTCCCAATGAAATTTCAAGGTACAATTTGTATATATCTTCTTTGATCAATGGGATACCTGCAAAAGGATTTTCATCAGGAGATGCTATAAATGCCATCAAAGAAGTTGCCTCAGAAAAATTACCAAGAGGGTATGATATCGCATGGGAGGGACTTTCATACGATGAAGCAAAAAGAGGCAACGAAGCATTGTATATTTTCCTTGTTGTAATCTTCTTTGTTTATCTGATTCTGTCGGCTCAATACGAAAGTTTTATTTTACCATTTGTAGTGTTGCTCTCTATTGTACCTGGCATCTTCGGATCGTTTATGCTTTTAACAGCAATGGGGTTGGCCAATGATGTATACGCTCAAGTAGGGCTTATCATGCTGGTTGGTTTGCTTGGGAAAAATGCTGTGTTGATTGTAGAGTTTGCTGTTCAAAAACACAATCAAGGAATGAGTGTGCTCGAAGCAGGAATTGAAGGAGCCAAGGCCCGTTTCCGTCCTATTTTAATGACATCATTTGCTTTCATCGCTGGTTTGATTCCGTTGGTAATAGCTACAGGACCAGGAGCTGTGGGTAACCATACCATTGGAGCTTCCTCACTTGGGGGCATGTTATTTGGAACCATTTTTGGGGTACTTATCATTCCGGGACTGTACTACTTTTTTGGTAAACTTCAGGAGGGAAGACAACTCATAAAAGATGAAGATGAAACACCATTAAGTGAAAGATATGTAGAACAAAATTCTACTGCAGCACTCAGTACTCGAATTCAAAAAATTATAAACCGAATCCTAAATAAAAAATGATAAATAAATCAAAGCATAAACTAGTTCTTTTTTCACTGATCTTTCTTTGGTCAAGTGCCTGTAAAATACCTGCCATCACAGGAAAAAAAGAACAGACGGCAACTCCGGCATCTTATATTAGTTCATTGGATTCTACCAATTCTGCCGCAATCAAATGGAAGAGTTATTTCAAAGATCCCAATTTGATTGCATTGATTGATACTGCATTGAAGAACAATCAGGAGTTGAATATCACCCTGCAAGAAATTGAAATGAGCAAGAATGAAGTGATGGCGAGAAAGGGGGAGTACTTACCGTTTCTTCGTTTAGGTGCAGGTGCTGCTGCTGTGAAGGCAGGTAAATATACTTGGGATGGTATTTCAGAGGAAGATTTGAAAAATAATCCTGATAAAGGCAGAAAATATATTGGTGAATTCATGGGTGGCGGTATATTCTCATGGGAGCTTGACCTTTGGAAAAAACTTCGCAATGCCAAGAAAGCTGCCGCCATGAGGTATTTGTCTTCTATTGAAGGAAAAAATTTCATGGTCACAAATATCATTGCTGAGATTGCGGGTTCTTATTACGAATTGATCGCCCTTGATAACATGTTGGCTATTGTAAATCAAAATATAGAAATACAAAGCAATGCATTGCGGGTTGTTAAATTAGAAAAAGAAGCTGCTAAGGTTTCTCAATTGGCAGTGAATCGTTTTGAAGCACAGCTGCTTTATACCAATAATTTGCAATACGAGATCAAGCAAAATATTGTTGAAACTGAAAATAAAATAAACTTTTTAGTTGGCAGATTTCCGCAACCTATACAAAGAAATTCTGCTGCCTTCAACAATCCTGTCAGTGATCCAATTTTTACAGGAGTGCCTTCACAGTTATTGGGAAATCGTCCGGATATTCGTCAGGCTGAGTTAGAACTAGCTGCATCCAAGTTGGATGTACAATCTGCCAAAGCCAATTTCTATCCATCCATTGGTTTAAGAGCAGGACTCGGCTTCGAAGGCTACAATCCTTTGTACTTAATTAAACCTGCTTCAATATTTTACTCATTGGGAAGTGATTTGGTAGCACCGCTGATCAATAAGAATGCGATCAAAGCAACTTATTTGAATGCAAATGCCAAGCAGATTCAATCTGTTTACAATTATGAGCGATCAATTCTCAACGCACAAATCGAAGTAGTAAATCAACTTTCTCAGATAGAGAATTACACCAAAAGCTTTGAGACAAAATCAAAAGAAGTTGAAATACTTACTCAGTCTATTGATATTTCTAATGACTTGTTCAGATTTGCAAGAGCAGATTATATTGAAGTGTTGCTTACTCAGAGAGAAGCATTGGATTCTAAGATTGATTTGATAGAGATCAAATTAAAGCAAATGGTTGGGAAAGTAAATGTATACCGTGCTTTGGGCGGAGGGTGGAATTGATATTTTACCGATATTCATCAAGCAAATATTAAAATTGAGACAGCATCATGGGGTCAATCAATCATGATGATTTCATGATGATGTCTTTTTAGGTCTGAACAAAATTTGATGATAAGACAATCGATTTTTTATTGCTTGTATTTCATTTTTACATTTCCTTTTTTAATCAAGGCTCAACATTCTGTTGAATTATCTTCTGTGTCAGGATTAATGGTTTCTCATTCAGATGTAACAAACAATCTGAACCTTCGAAAATCATTTGGATTTCAATCAACAGTACTTTGGAAACTGCCACCCAACAATTCAACTATACCAACTCATCCAGCCTCCAATTATAGATACCTTGGTTTTTCGGTTTACGGCATGGATATGGGAGATGGTTTTTTAAATGGGAATAAAACAATCCGAGAGCAATTGATAGGTATGGGAATTGGTGCAGGGGGGATGATGATTGCTGGTGCAAACATTCATAGTAAAAACGTATCTAGCAAAAATGATTTACGTGTTCAATGTGGATTTGGACCCATGCTCGTAACTAAATATTATAATCCAGTTACCAATCCACTCAACCTCGCCATTAGTTCAACATTAAATTTCGGTAGTCTATTAAAAGGTCAGTTTCTTCATCAATTGAGTAAATCTTCAACCCTTACAGCAGGGTTAGAATTATTTCATGTTTCTAATTCAAATCTACAGAAGCCAAACAATGGGCTCAATTATTTTCAGGCAAGTATTGGTTGGATGCAAAAATTGCATGAAACTGCAAGTCATCAATCTACTGTAAAAGATAAGCCGTATAAAGATCGCTGTTATTACATAGGTAAACCATCTGAACAACTTGCTTCAACATTTCAGGTTTCTTTTCGAATGGCTTATCGAAAATACCGAAGTGATTATCCTGTTTATTATCCTGTTTGGATTTTGGAAGGTGATTATGGATTTACAAATAAAAAAATAAATGTTGCAGGTAGTGTAAACGATCAACGACCACTTCCAAAAGGTGAATGGAGGATAGGATTTGATCTTTTTCATGAAAATGCGGCAACTGCAAAATCTGTAAATGGAACTTTATTAAGCATTGATCCAAGATGGGAATTGGGGTTGTATGGTAGAAGGGTTTTCAGGGTTGGATTTGTCGATATTTTCATTGATTTAGGAACCTATCTGATTCCTCCTAAAGCAGAACGAGTAAAACTTCTTCAAAAAAGCAAGTGGTTATACAATTCATTTGGTACTCAGTACAGAATCAGTAAAAATGTTTTTTTAATTTATCGAATGAAAGCGCATTATCATGTGGCAGATTATCTGGAAATGGGGTTGGTTGGTCGTTTATAAAACTGTTTATTTTCAAATCATATATTCTGGCCAGTTGAATTCGATAACTTTGTCTTTGATTTAATATTTGATGATGCATAGCGAAGCAATTTCGGTATTCGACATGTTCAAAATTTGTGTTGGACCGTCCAGTTCACATACCCTTGGTCCATGGCGAGCTGCAGAGAAACTCATATATTTTCTAAAGCAACAGCATATTTTAAAAAATGTAAGTTCTATTAAAGTATTGCTCTATGGTTCATTGGCAAAAACCGGTAAAGGGCATGGAACTGATTTGGCCATTGTATTGGGTTTGTCTGGTAAAAATCCTGAACTGATTCCTGTTGAAGAAATTCATCCAACCTTTCAAAAAATTCTTCATGATCATATATTGTTTTTGGGTGAAGAAGTAGAAATATTATTTAATCCATCAACGGACATTGTTTTTCTGACCAACGAGATACTTCCCTTTCATCCAAACGGGATGAATTTTCAAGTTGAGTTAAAAGATGGAAATCATTTCAGTCAGACCTATTATTCTATAGGAGGTGGGTTTGTAACCCTGGAGGGTGAAGACGCGACAGATAGCAAAATTGCTCCAGTTCCATTTCCTGTTGAAAATGCAGCAGAACTTCTGCATTGGTGTAATTCAACAAACCATAAAGTGCATGAAATTGTATATGCGAATGAAATGTGTTGGAAAGATAAAGATGCGATCAACGAAGGTGTTTTGAATATTTGGAATACCATGCGAGATTGTATATATCGAGGATGTCATGCAACTGGAGAGTTGCCTGGTGGCTTGAAAGTAAAAAGACGTGCGAGTGATATCAATAAAAGTTTATTGGAACAAAAAGAGCAAAGCAATATTCAAGAGTGGATGCATTCAATTCAATCAGGCGGGAATGATTTCAGATACATCCTTGATTGGGTGAGTTGTTTTGCATTGGCAGTGAATGAAGAGAATGCATCTTTTGGAAGGGTTGTAACTGCCCCAACCAATGGAGCTGCAGGAGTGATCCCTGCTGTGTTGATGTATTATGTTATTTTTTGTGATGGGGATGTTGAAGAAAAAATTATTCATTTCTTGCTTACTGCATCTGAAATTGGAAGCATCTTCAAAAAAGGTGCAACCATTTCTGCTGCGATGGGAGGATGTCAGGCAGAAATTGGTGTTTCATCTGCAATGGCTGCAGCAGCACTTACCGAAGGATTGGGAGGAACTCCTCAGCAGGTAATGATGGCTGCTGAAATTGCCATGGAACATCATTTGGGATTGACATGTGATCCAATTGGAGGCTTGGTTCAAATTCCTTGTATTGAGAGAAATACCATGGGAGCCATCAAAGCAATTACCGCTGCGCAATTGTCATTACAAAGCAAACCAGATTTGGCCATTGTAAGTTTGGATAAAGTGATTGCTACCATGTGGCATACTGCGCTCGATATGAATCATAAATACAAGGAAACAGCAGACGGTGGGTTGGCTACACAGATTTCGATTGGTTTGCCTGAATGCTGATATGTGATTACATATAATCGATTGAAAATAAATGTTAGTTTATGGAAATATCTAAGAGAAAAAGATATGCATTTGCGTTGTTGGGTAATATATTATTCAGCTTCGGGTTATGTGTATTTGGAGAATCTGTCATTGCAAAATTGAACTCCGAGAATTGGTTCTATATAGGCACAGCGTCTCTTATTTTGATCAATGCAGGTTTAGGCTTGATGATCAAACATAAGTGGGGAGAATTTTAATAAAAATCCCTTTCAGTTAATCTGAAAGGGATGGTGCCCAGGACTGGATTGTCTTCGCTTCGCTCAGACTTCATTTTGGTGGGGCATCAATGCCCTTTTCCGCCTTCGGCGCCATCGGTCATTTTCATTTGTTCACTTAGGCAAGTAAACTTGCCACGTTCACAAACAAAAATGCCCTCTCAGCTTTGCTGAAAGGGCATTGTGCCCAGGACTGGATTCGAACCAGCACATGGTTTCCCACGCTGCGACCTGAACACAGTGCGTCTACCAATTTCGCCACCTGGGCAGATGACAAAGTTACTTAACTAATTGTAATTGAATAAAACGGAAAGCATCTACCCTCTCTCGATGTTCATAGGTGCAACAGCTGGAAATCAATTAAATACAATGGAGGGGAAGTGTCAATTGATATCTGAAATGGAATTATTTTGTGGTACATGTATACCATCAAAAAAATCTGTTGGAGAGCAATTCAATGAATTCGATATCTTATATAATGTAAACGCAGTTGGATTCCTCTTGCCTAATTCTATTCTACTGATTTGTGAATAGGCCATCCCACTTTCAAGCGATAGCTTTTCTACAGAGAGATTCCTATCCATTCTGATTTTTCGGATATTATTCCCCAGTTTTTTTATGAACTCATCTCTGCCATTCATTCTAAGGCCAAAATTATAAGGCCTCTAAGCTCTCAGCAAGAGCTTAAAGGCCTTATACAATAGAGAAAAAAACAGTTTTAAGCTGGGGTTTTTCTACAAAATTTCACATTGAAATTTGTAAAGAGTCATTACTGTCTGGGTTGGCCACCTCCTCGGTTTTGCATCTGTTTGCGCAACTCTTCAAAGAAGTCACTCACAGATTTAATTTTCTCATCTGTAAGCGGGATTTCCTTGAAAGATTTATCTCTTGCATCAGTAGCTTCTTTTATTTTTTTGGATTTGTCTTCTTCTGACATTGATTGGTCCATTCTGATTGGACGAGTTTTCATTTGAAAATCGAAATAAATATCCATTACTTTTTCAGCTTCCTGATCTGAAATGGATGTTTTTTCAATCAACATTGGTTTTACTCTTTCTTTCATTCTTGCCTTCATTGCTTCTGGATCACCACCCCCAGGAGGTTGGGCCAAAACTGAAACAAACATGGCAAATAAGGCAATCATGGTTAAAAAATACTTTTTCATATAGCTGGTTTTATAGCATATTGGATGATTATTTTAGATATTCCCTTCTTTAAATTCTTCTAAAATCTAGATTTCCAATAATTCATTACATTTAATCAAACGATTGTCTACATGGAAGTTCATCATCCCCATCATATCGGTCACAAGAAAAAATGGAATGAATACATCATTGAATTCATCATGCTTTTTGTTGCTGTTTCTCTAGGTTTTTTTGCCGAAAACCTTCGTGAACAGCAAGTTGAAAAACACAGGGAAATTTCATATTTGCAAAATGTTCATGAGGATTTACAGCTTGATATCAAATCTATAGATACTGTTATTAAGTCTAATGATGCCAGGCTCATTACATTAGATAGCTTGTTTGCAAAACTCAATGATGAAACTGTTACGAATGAAGACATATATTATTATGTTAGAAATTTAGCATTGCGCTCTACTTTTGAGAGTTCACATATTGGATTTGATCAAATTAAATCATCTGGTGGTTTACGAATGGTCAAAAACAAGGAGATCACTTCTGGTATTCAACAATATGAAAAAACATTATCCGCAATTGAAAAATTAGAGGAGTTACGTGATAGAACGTTGGAGCAAGGTCGATTTAAGATGTCGAAAGTTTTTAACGCCAAAGTACTTTATGAGATGTCCGTACATCAGGCAGCAGGAGGTATTATTCGATTTCCCAGACCATCACATGCTGATGATATCATTAAAAAAGATAAAGATGCGTTGAATGAGTTATTGAATTTAGTTGCTACCGGGTTAAATACAAATCGGTATTTAACATCTCAGTTGAAAATACTGCTGAAGCATGGAAAGCAATTAGATCAAGCTATCATGCAGGAGTACGGGGGAAATATGCATTGATCTCTACTACTTTATTTCATATGAAATAAAAAAGGAAGAATAAACGCAACTACTGCTGCCCATGCGCTGTATACAGGTAGAAAAAAGGCAATTGTTTTTTCTACACTTGTTATTTCCAGATTGAATTTTAATACACGAAATATTTGATAGCTAACCCCTACGAGATTTAACAGGATCAATACATTGCTGCCGAGCACTGCAATTCTATTCGGACTCACACCAAATGCTGAAAGGCGATACATAATTGCAGATATTGCAATACCATCATCAATGATGGTAAGCAACGATAAGGCAAGAAGCAGCATCAAATGCCATTTGCTTGTCATTCCCTTTGAAACTTCTGTCACTGAGAAAAGAATAATTGCCATTACTCCAATCAACATTGCATTAAAGAGCAGTAGATACTCTCGATCATTATAAGGATCTTTTCCAGTTGAGATCACTGCTATTAAAAATACTGTCAACATAATAAACACCAGCGGTGAAAATATTTTTGCAATGATGGGGGATACTTTACCTACCAATTGTGGATTTTGGCGTACCAAAATGGTTGAAACAATCGGAATTGCTGGTAGAGCCCATCTCACAAAATAGTTAGCAAAAAATTGCTGAATGTTAATCCCAATCAATAAAAAAAGATTCATGGTAATTGCTGTGAACAAAGCACCAGAGAGTGAAATCACAGCAGACATGACCAATAGGTCGCCATTAAAACGAAGAAATCCAATCCGCTTTGCTGGATTGTTATATTGATTTCCAGTAAATATAAATCCTACCATCGACCATAAAAAAATGGGCAAATGAATGCAGCTTAACAGTATAGTTTGACTGTTATCGTCTTTCGGCAGTAAGTTTATATATATACATGCAAGCAAAAATATTCCGACAGAAATAGCTATCTTTTTTAAACTTGCTTTTTCTTTCCATGCAAAAAATAAAAGAATTATTTCAAAAAAAATAAAACCAATGTTTCTAGACATAAACAAGTCTTGCTTCCACCCCATCAGATCCGGGAGTTTTGCTATCCATCCGGAAATAAATATTGTAATGGCTGCGAATATTAAGTCTTGCTTTGAAAAAAGAAAGTTATCATCTTGTTTATAGTTCAACCTCTCATTCCAGCCTTGTGCAAGGGGATATTGTGAAATTTCATTATAGACGGTATTGAATGCATTCGAAAATGCTGATCCATTTTTTCTGTAGAGCAGCTCCAGTTCTTGGGCATTCTGAATGTTGGCAACTATTTTTTCTTGTAGTGTATTGCTCATAAAGAGTTGATATTTAATTTGAGTTTCTAATCAGTTTTTCCAAGGCATTCAGATGCTCAATGAACGATTTTCTGCCAAGTTTGGTTACAACATATGATGTATTAGGCTTTTTGCCAATGAATTGTTTTTTGATCTCTATATAATTTAATTTTTCCAATGCATTTATATGGCTAGCAATATTTCCATCAGTCACATTCAGTTGTTGCTTAAGTGTGATAAAATCAATACTGTCATTCACCACCAGCACAGACATGATTCCAAGTCTGACCCTGCTTTCAAATGCCTTGTTCAGATTTCCGATCAAAGTTTTCACTTCTTTTCTTTTGAGTATATGAACAAGCCGTACAAAATATGGAGCAATCCAAATCCTATTGCCCAGTTTAATAAACCTAAATCGCTCCACATAGCCGCAACGAGTCCTAATATAATTTCTATGATCCCAAGGCTGCGGATTTCATCTACCGTATACTTACTTACATTGACCAATGCAAGTCCATAGAATATTAAACTAACAGGTGCAAGTAATGTAATTTGATTTTTCATCAGTAAAATCATACAAAACAATACACCAGTCATAAATGGTATCAATATGTTTATTAGCATACGCTGAGATATTGTATCCCACATTTGAACCTGTAATTGTTTTGATTTGCGAATTGCCAGCCAAGTTTCAACGCCAGCAGAAATAAAAAACACAATCAAGGCATCTTTAATTAAAAACCCCAGGGCATGTTCACTGATGGTACCTTCTGCATTTATTATAGCGTGGTAATATTCTTTCTCAAAAGGTGAACAGTTGAATTTAACACAGAAAACTGCTACTCCTGCTAATGCAGTAATCCCTATGATTACACCTGCAAGTCCGCTGAATGAAAGAAACTTGGAAGATCTTTCCATCATGTTTCGCATGTCTTTTATAGCATCAAGATGTTCATTTTTGCTGCTCATTTCGAATGATTAAGGTTCAGTAAGTAATAATATAAATAGTACTTTGAAATACAAAGTAAATGAATATTTCTGTAATTGAGACACTATTTTCAAGTTTTATTTCAGCGTTTAGGGGAAAGGCAATAAGGAGTGTTATAGCACTTAGTATTCCTTGTTTTTAACACGAAAATGCTCCTATACTAGAAATTATTTAATCAATTGACAGATCTCGTATTTCCCAAACCAAGAATATCTGTTCTTTGCAATTATCTCATATACTTTGTTGCGAATGGATTTTGGAAATATTTTTAGGATGGCATTCATTATTCGAAATGGAGCAGACATGTTTGAAAGTATGATGGATACTGCATCAGAGTGCGCCAAAAGTTTACCATCATTGGTTTCTAGGATAACTGTATCGGAGAAGCTCGCAGGAATTTGAATGGTTGCAAATTCAAGTGGAGTATAAGTAAATGTACCTGGTTTTGAATATTTGATTATTAGTCTTATAAATCCTGAACAGAGTTTGCAATATCCGTCGTAATAAATGGTCATCTTGTAATCTGATAATATCAGTTCTTCTTGTTTTTATTCATTCTGCATTTATCACTGCAATACAATACATCATCCCATACCTTTTCCCATTTTTTTCTCCAAGAAAATGGACGATGACAAACAACGCATATTTTTTGAGGAAGATTTTCCTTCTCGACTGCCTTTTTCATTTATTTCAATTCAATACTCTTTCCAGATTGAGCAGATCTTCTGGCAGCATCTAGTATTTTTACTACAATCAGGTTATTCTCCATAGAGTATGTTCCAAAAGAAGGAATTGAAATCTTTTTTCTAATGGCATCAGCAAAATATAAAAATGGACTCGTATAGGTATTTGTTTCTTGTGGAGTAAGTTTATATTCCTGCTCAGCACCTGCTTTTCCTTTTGCCTTCATATTATTATTGTCCTTTGTAATGATATACCCATTTGATCCATATATCGCCATGTCTTTTCTCGCAAAAGGCCAGTTCCAGGATGCTTGAATGATACATTGGGCAGATGGGTATTTTAAAACAATGGTTGCCTCATCTTCCACTTTTGGATAAATGTTTGGCTTGAATTGTGAAGTAACGGCAGTAACGGATATAGGAATTTCTCCATTCATCAAAAGTGTCATCAAATTGGCACCATAACAGCCAAAGTCCATCAAAGCACCTCCACCATTTTTGACGGGGTCAGTGAGCCATTCAAAAAATTCTTTTGAAACTCCAATTTCTTTGGGCCCTTCATGTCCATCGTGCACAACAACTTTTCTGATTTGTCCCATGAACGAGGTATCACGGGTAAGAGCAAATGATCTGTCTGTGGTAGGATACCAGGATGTTTCAAAATTGGTGAGTAATAATATGTTGTTTTTTCTGGCAAGTGCAACCATTTTTTCTGCATCTGAAACAGTTGTTGCCATTGGTTTTTCAACCATCACATGAATTCCTCTGGGAGCACAGGCCTCAACAACACTCAAGTGCTGTAAGGTTGTACCAAATCCCAATACACCTTCTGGCTTTACGTTATCCAGCATTTTATTCAAATCATCATAAAAAAGCGAAGGATCTAAATGAAATTTATCTGTCATCTTTTTTATCAGTTCCTGATTGGTTTCATAGATCCCTACCAATTGAACTGCTGCATCATTTTTTCTGCCAAGAATCCATGCATTGTGACCGTGTGATATGCCGGCGACTGCCAGACGAACAGGTTGGGCTTGAATAAAACTGGTGCAGAGAAATGAAAATGCGACGATTAAATTTTTCATGATGAATATATTATGCTGATTAAATCTACTACTTCTTTATCATATAATTATACAACAAAATAAATAACCGAAATGTATATCTTTAGTAGAGAGATTTGTTTAAGACTTATAAAAGTATTCCATGTGGGGCCTCTTAATAATTGGCATCTTTGTTTTGGTTGTATTGATTTCCTATTTTAAAATTCAACCCTTTTTATCATTTCTTTTTGTATCTGTCTTCATGGGACTTGCTTATGGGTTAAGCACCAAGGCGATTATCGACGGTATTCAAAAAGGAATGGGTTCAACCTTGGGCACCATTCTCACCATTATATTACTTGGTGCCATGATTGGCAAATTCATTGCAAAATCAAACGCAAGTGTTTCAATAGCAGATAGACTTATAAAAGTATTTGGGCCAAAACGATTGCCCTTTGCTTTTATGATCATTGGCTTCATTGTTTCAATGCCTTTGTTTTTTTCAGTTGCTTTTTTACTATTGACACCATTGGTATTGACCACCGCAAAGCGACAACAAATCAATCCTGTTTATTTGGGAATTCCCTTACTTGCTTCCTTGTCTATTACTCAGGGATTTCTTCCACCACACCCTGCTCCTTATTATTTGGTTACACATCTTCCTGGAGCTGAGATAGGTGTCACCTTGGGATGGGGTATTGTCATATCTATTCCAGCCATGATTTTGTCGGGATGGTTATTTGGCATGACGTTAAAAAATATTCCTGCAACGCCAATGGATTTTACAGAAGAAAATGCAAACATGAACCAGCCTTCTTTTTTGTTGAGCTTGTGTATCATTTTACTGCCTGTAGTTTTAATCTCAATAAATTCTTTTTTCAAAAATGATTTTATTGAATTTATCAGTGAACCCAATATCGCCTTATTTATTTCATTGATGGTATCCATTTATTTTCTTGGCTTTAGAAGAGGAATTAAATGGAGTGAAATGCAGAAGTGGATGTTGGATTCAGTAAAAGAGGTAGCGCCACTGATTCTCACATTTGCAGGTGCCGGTGCATTTAAAGAAGTATTACAATCAATGAATATTGGCAGTGAGGTTTTGGTAATTGCTATGAATAATTCAATCAATCCTCTTCTACTTTCATGGCTTATTGCCGCACTTCTAAGAATAATTACGGGATCTTCTACTGTGGCCGGTATTACAACAGCAGGAATTATATTACCGGTATTGGCACAAACGGATGTAAATCCTAATCTACTGGCACTTAGTATTGGTGCAGGTTCTATGGTATTGTCTCACGTGAATGATACAGGATTTTGGTTGTTCAAAGAGTATTACGGTGTTTCAGTAAAGAATACCTTACGTTCATGGACAATAATGGAGACCATCCTTGCGGTTGTAGGATTAATAGGTGTATTGATCCTTCAAAATTTTATTTAAAATTGCGGTTCGATACATTCAGGATCCTGTTAACAATTCTTCTACATTGCCCGCAACCTCGAGCCCACCATGTTTACCTTTGTCCATGTATAAAATTTTACCAGATCTTCTCTCTGATAATTTTATGTGTATTGTTGCGTTCATGGTTTCTTCAATCCTTCCATCCATTAAACCCAGAATGGGTGATGCAAGTGCAGTAGGTGCATCACGTACAGCAATAATTTCCAAATGGTATTTTGGATTTTCCATTTCAATTTCAACATATTCCAGATTGGCAAAAGCTTTGACCAGTTTAGATCTGTTATAAGTGGTAAAGCGAATGAATTTGTTTTTCCACCACAATCCTGCAATGAAACCAACAAATGAACTTCTAAGCCAAGGAATTTTTGCTACTGAGCATTTTAGTGAAACTGCTTCTTCCAAAAAATGATTTGACTGGAGCCATATGTATGAAGAAGGGAATGATTTCCCCCAATCCTTTTCTAGGTATCCTTTCCCGTTGCTAAAGTTGATTGAGTTACCATTCAGCATGAGACTTCCTTCGATTTGATGGTTCATGCTTACAATTCCATGATAGCATTCCATATATGGAACAAATGAATATGGCCCCATGATGCCTGGGCTCAATAAATATTTTGGCCAGGTAATATTTCCGTTGAAACGAAGACACCCTTGTATATTTTCAATATTGAGTTGCATTAAATGCGATGAAAAGTGATTTTCTCCAATCGAAATTTCAAAAGCATTTTTTGAAGCCGTAAATGATTCAAATGGAAATTTATGGTACTGCGCTGTTTTTCTTTTGCCATCCAATATTTGTATAAAGGCCTGCTTGTTCCCCTGTTCATCCATTGCAATTCCTGGGATAACAGCAATCGCTTCGGTACCACTTTGATTTACCAGTTTGAAATACCATCCTTCAAAATATTGAAATTGTTTATCCCAGCCCTGAAAGCGTTCAGGATGAAAAATATTGGTAAGCTTTGTTATAAATGATGAATTCATTCAACAATGAAGTACTTGATTTTTGAAATATACTTACTTATTGGATATTTTTCTTGTGAATTTTCTCCAGAAATAATGCTGCATTTTTTAGATGTGTAGTTCTTTTTCCTTCATCCATTTTATCCCATGTCTTTAAGAGCATTGCCCATCTTGGATTTTTTGCAAATACCTCTCGATGAATTGATAAAAAGCGCCAAAAGAGTCCATCCCACGTGGCTTGCCAATCACCTTTTGGAAAATCTCCCATCTTCATCAGGTAGTTTGATCCGGCGATATAGGGTTTGCTGGTAATCATCCCACCATCACTGAATTGCGACATTCCATATACGTTTGGCACCATCACCCAATCATATGCATCTATGTACATTTCCATAAACCATTGGTAAACTTCATTTGGATCAATTTCACACAGCAGCATAAAATTTCCTAATACCATCAAACGTTCAATATGATGTGAATAGCCGGTTTTCAAAAGTTTATGTATGTTAAGATCAATCGGAGGAATTCCGGTAGATCCATCACAAAAACATTTCGGCATTTTATGTGTGAATCCCCAGAAATTTTTTGTTCGTTGTATGGTTCCAATTTTTTGATAGGTCAACTGTACAAATTCTCTCCATCCCATCAGTTGCCTGATGATTCCCTCTACACTGTTCAGCGGCGATTTTTTATTCTTATAATGTTTTTCAAGCGCTTGAATAAAATCAGTTACTGATAGCAGCCCAATATTGATCAGTGGACTTAATACGCTGTGAAAAAGTGTGCTTTCTTTGTAGAGCATCGCATCTTCATAGATGCCGAAATTTTCAAGTTTTTGCTCAAGGAAAATATTCATTGCTTTTTCTGCATCTCTATGTGTACATGGATAGTATTGAGGTAAAGCATTATTTCCAAAAGGAGCATCCGAACTACCATAATGATGGATGAAGTATTTTTTTGTGTAGGTAATGGCTTCTTCAATAAATTGATTGCTTCCAAAAAAATGCAAATCAGGTATGACTATATTTTTTGGAATTTTTTTCCGGTTCTCTACATCGTAAGTCCATTGCCCACCTTCAGGAAGCTGATTTTTATCAATCAAAATATTTCTTCTTTTTCTTTGATCAATGTAAAATCCTGTTTGATAAAATGGTTTTCGAGAACCCAGCAGCGCAGTGTCTTCTATCTGATTGTTTATAAAATTGGGACTGGGCAGGTAGTGTAGTTCAATGCCACGGATTTCACATGCTTCTTTGAGTTGTTTCTCTACCCAGTTATCATTGGGGCGGTAAAGGGATAATTTTTTAGATTTTAGATTTTTAATGAAATATGCGATGTTGCTTTCTTTGTCAAAGCTATTGATGTAACGAACCTTTATTTTATTGCGCAGAAGGGCATCTTCGTAATATTTCATCGAAGATCTATGTAAAATTATTTTCTGTTGATGGAATTTATATTGTTTAAAGAATAGCTCATTCTCTATCAGGTATATCTCTGAAAATGACGATAGATGCTCGATTTGCAGGAAAAGCTGATGCGGGAATATCAGAAAGGGATTCATGTGTTCAGTAACAAATGAACAACATTTCTGTTCGCGGTTTACCAAACTATTTCAAACCGCACTTTCACCTCATTATCAACTTTGGTTAACATGAATGAGGGTCTTTCAATATTGAAATCTTCCAAAAGAAAAATTGTATTTCCAATGACAGATGTCTGGGTTCCTTTTTTCTTCACATCTGCTTCAAATGAAATTTCTTTTTTCACACCATGAAAATCTAATATACCCTTAACTTGTAATTTTTCTTTGTTCGTCTCGGTTATGGAATTAGATTGAAATGAGATGTTAGGATATTTGAGCGATTCCACCACTTCGAGCATATGGGCATCACGGTTGGAACTCTTGGAGTCGAATGAACTCACCTTTGCAAGAATGGCAACTTTTTCAATTTGACCATTGGCATTTGTTTGTACAATGCCATTTAATTGATTTGATGTTCCTTCCCATGCATGCATGATATGATTCATGGCGTAGGTAATTGAAGAACTGCTTTTATTGATTGAAGTTTTTGTTTGTGAAAAACCAACAATGGGGAGTATTAATAAAAGAACTAAAAATGATTTCATGGACTAAAATTTTACACTGATGATGGCAGCACCAAAACTTGCAAATGTTGCAATGGCAGCTGCTCTGTGATATGCTTTCGGTGCGTTTTCGGCCAATACATTGGTGGTGATCATTCCTGCGAGGTGAACAATTGAGAGTAGTTTGTGCAATCGAATTGCAGAAAGTTTTTTATCTCTGTTGATCAAAGGAGGTGGAGCAAAAAACGACATAGCAGCAGTGGCACCATAGGTAAGATTTACAGTTGTGGCTAGACCCTCGTGCAGATCCTTGATGCGGGAGTCACCTTTATACAATTGTGATCCCGTTATTCCTTGTCCAACCATTCCGCCCAGCGTAACGAATCCAAGAATTTGATGTGCAACCAGCATTGCTCTTCTTACTTTGAGTTCTTTTTCTCTGTTGGCCATGTTTAATTGAACTATTGGTCTCATCAAACCTTTTTGACCCCACAAAATCCTTTGTGTAATCAACATTTTAGGTGGAAGCAATTGTGTTACTGAATCGCTCTTGTCTTTTAGTTCATCCAATAAATCATTTTGTGCGAAGCAAATTTGAAATGATAGCAACGTAATGAGGAAAATATATATTTTCATTTTTGAAGAATTCGGGTGTAATTTACTGAAGATTAGACTCTGAACTTGAAGAAAAGTTTATTTGTAATGCTATTTCTTATTGTATTTGACTGTTTTGACATGAAGACAATATCAAATTGGAAATTGGTTTAATATTTTTTCTTAAATTTCAGTTCTTAGGTTTCAATAAAAATTAATGGAAGTCCATCATCACAGCAAAGAACATCCCAAAAACTGGAAAGAACATTTCAAAGAATTTTTTATGATGTTTCTTGCCGTTACACTTGGTTTTTTTGCTGAAAACCTGCGAGAAATATATGTTGAGAATGAACGATCCCATGAATATGTTTCCAGTTTCATGCGGGAAGTTGAAATCAATACTCATTTTATTGACTCTTTGATGGAAAGAGATCAATACTTGCTTGCATTGCATGATTCTGCCGCTATCTATGTAATGGATGCAAAGCAAGAATTGGATCTATTTGAATTTTTTGATATTATCCCAACCTATACCATCAGGTATGTGAGCAACAATGATATATATGAGCAAATGAAAAGTGCTGGTGCATTGCGATATATAAAAGATACCACACTTCTTCATCTCATTATTGAATACAGCAATCAGTCGGAAGCAACTGAATTACGAAGCAGTTCTCAGGAAATGGATTTTTATTACAATGGATTTATTCCAGTAATGAACAAGTGGACGCTCCCTGGAATTGCAGCATATCGGCATAATGATCTGGTAGATCGTTTAACAGTCAAGGATCAAATTTTAGGCGAAAATGGAAGCATATTCAATAATCTTTCAAAAATCGTGAATGCTGATGCTGACTATAATATACGACATACTAAGTTGCAGCAATTTAAAACCGAAGTGATTCCAGTTCTTTTCCGAAGATCAAATAATATTGTTTCCTCTATGAGTTTTATGCTTAAAACAAAAAAGCAAGCAGAGGAATTATTGAGTTACTACCATAAGCATGGGAATCATGATTGATCAGGTAATTCTATACGTTCAACGTTTATAAATCTTAGTCTTTAAATTTTAAAGAAGTTGCGCCCTTTTCTTTAATAATTCAATTAGCTTTTTACTTTCAGGTGTCTCGTTGAATTTTTTTGCTTTCTCTCCGAATATCCAAAGTGTATAGGGAAGTTCTTTTTGAATTTTTAATTCATTGGGGATTACATCTTCATTGCCGCCTTTTTTGGTTTTGATGATCACAACTCCATTTGCACCTCTGACTCCATACAACGCTGTTGCAGATGCATCTTTCAAAACATCTACTGAAGCTATGTCATCAGGGTTGATGGTACTAATGTTGTTGATGGGAACATCATCTACAATATAAAGTGGACTGCTGTTCGAATTCACCGAAGTGATGCCGCGTATTCTTACTTTCGGTACTCCACCAGGGTTGTTATCACTTCCCACAAAAACACCTGAAGCTTGTCCCTGCATTTTTTGAACGAGGGTTCCATTGGTTGAAGCCAATTGTTTATCAGTGATCTTGCTATTTCTTGCGTTGGATTCAACTTCTTTGTTTATCGAATTTTTTAAAGGCACAAATTGAATACCTATACCATATTCATTATTTGCACCTTTCCCTCTTACAAGTTTCACTTTTCCAAGTTCATTCAAAGCTATAGCTGTTGTATCGTAAATAGGTTTACCTGTAATATAATCTGTTGGATCCGCATAGTATATGTACAGGCTATCATGTAGAATATGAAAAGATCTTTTGGCATTTGATTCCTGGATACTGTTTTGCACCAAGGCCAACGATCCTAGTTTGGAAAAATGTTGATCAAGGATTGTGGTCAACGCTTTATCAATATCAGTGATATTTTGTTGGGCCCATGCCGGCACCCCAGCGCATACAAGCCATGTGGCAATCATCCAGGTTTTCATATTCGGTATTTCTAACATAAAATTAACCAAATAAGGCAGAAAAGAGTTGTTAAAACCGCATTCATATTGATTTTCCCGAATTTTGTTAAAACTAAACAACGTTTAAACTTTAGTATTAGTTTACAGTCAAATTAAGAACAAAATTGGTCTGATGAAAGCATTGATGCTCACGATTTTATTTCCTCTCCTGTTTTCAACTACTCCTCATTGGTTGAATGACTTGAAACAGGCAAAGCAGATTGCACAGCAAGAACACAAGTATATTTTACTGAATTTTTCCGGTTCTGATTGGTGCGGTCCTTGTATAAGAATGCACCAGGAAGTTTTTAATTCAGATGAATTTCAGAAGGTAGCAGACAAGAAACTGGTGATGGTCAATGCTGATTTCCCCCGTTTGAAAAAAAATCAGTTGCCAGTCTCACAACAGAAGATCAATGATGAACTGGCAGAACAATATAATACAAAGGGACTTTTCCCTTTTACTTTATTGTTGGATGAAAATGGGAAAGTGATTAAAACCTGGGAAGGGTTTTATGTAAATGGTTCGGTTGAATTCAGCCAATTAATCAATCAACTTACTATTTCGAAATAAATGCATCCACATCTTCATCAACGCGAACAATTGCTCATGGGCAATCGTTTTCAAATAACGGTTGTTGCAGAAAATGATGAGTTTGCTGCTGATTGCATTGACAAAGCCATAAAGGAAATTAAAAGAATTGAAGAGATTCTTTCAACGTATCAATCAACCAGTGAAACAAATTTGATCAATCAATTTGCAGGTATACAACCTGTGAAAGTGTCTAGTGAAGTTTTTCAATTGGTGCAACGCAGTATAAAAATTTCGAAATTAACCCAAGGCGCATTTGATATAACCTATGGATCAATTGATAAACGCTTGTGGAATTTTGATTGCAATATGACCGAATTACCAGATCCTGAAACAGCAAAAGAAATGACGCGGCTGATCAATTATAGAAATATCATATTGAATGAAATTGATTCAACTGTATTTCTAAAAGAAAAGGGAATGCGAATTGGGTTTGGGGGAATAGGTAAAGGTTATGCTGCAGAGATGGCTAAAAAAGTATTGATTCAATTAGGTGTACAAAGTGGGATTGTAAACGCTTCGGGAGATCTTACTGTTTGGGGGACACAACCAAATGGTGAACCATGGACTGTTGGCATTGCACATCCAGATTTGACTGAAAAAGCATTTGCCATGATGGAATTAAAAGACAGTGCTGTAGCTACTTCCGGCAATTATGAAAAATTTGTAATGATCAATGGGAAAAAATATTCTCACACCATTGATCCCAAAACAGGATTGCCTGTAAGGGGTATTAAAAGTGTAACCATTTTTTCTCCCAATGCTGAAATCTGCGATGCATTGGCAACGCCGGTAACTATCATGGGTATACAACCTTCACTCCACATGGTGAATCAATTAAATGGAGTTGAGTGTGTAATCATTGATGATGAAAATAAATTATATACTTCTTCAAATATTCACTTATCATAATTCAACACATGAAACAGAAAATTTTATTTCGGCTGGCAGCTATTTTGAGTATACCCCTGAGCTTATGGAGTTGTATGGCTGTGAAACCTTATCAAAAAGGAAAACTCAATGATGCAGAAATGGAATTGTCTGCTCGAAAAGTAGAGAGGGGTGAAATGGGATTTATGAGTTACCGTGAGGGGGCGTCTGGCGCCAATGGTGGAAAAGCGGGTGGAGGTTGTGGTTGTAATTGATTCATTTTTAGAAAAAATTTATGCGTAAAATATACCTCACGGTTATAGGAATGTATTTGTTGTTTTTGAATGCATTTTCTCAAGCAGCGAATGATACATCGGGAAATTATAAAAATCGAAAACTCAAATTGGAAGAGACCAATTTAATTTCAGGTTATTATCAACAGGATGGTTATCATTCTGCTATTACTGGTGGCAATGGAACACAATATCTTACAGATGTATCCAACATTGTACAGTTGAAATTTATTCGTTGGGATATGTATGATAGAAAGCATACCCTAGATTTTGAAGGTGCTGTTGATCATCATACTGCTGCATCATCAGCATACGTATCTAAAACTGGTGCATCCAACAAAGGTGGAACAAGAATTTATCCTTCAATTACATGGAAAACAGAAAATGAAGAGAGAAAATCCATTGTTGGTTTTGGTTTATCTGTTTCTAGTGAATATAACTATCATTCATTAGGAGGGAATTTGAGTTATGCAAAAACATCTCAAGATGGTAACCGTGAATTCAATGCCAAAGCCCAAATATTTTTAGATCAGGTAAAAATGATTCAACCCTCTGAGCTCGTACCACAGCGCTCTTACTCAACCATTGTAACCAATACCTCTGCGAGCGGCAGGGGTGGGGGGTCTACAAGTTTTCTGACTTTCTTTTCCGATGATAATGATAGAATACCATCCAGTGCAAGAAATACATATATGACATCATTCTCGTTGTCACAAGTGATCAATAAAAATGCACAATTTTCTTTATTGGCTGATGGTGTTGCACAAACTGGTTATCTCGGGTTGCCATTTCACAGGGTTTATTGGACAAATGGATCAGTGCATGTTGAAAAATTACCCACCAGCAGATTGAAGCTTCCTCTGGGTGCAAGATTTAATTATTTTATTGGCGACAAATTTATTGTCCGCACTTTTTATAGATTTTATACAGACACATGGGGGTTGAAGGCGCATAGTTTAAGTATTGAACTTCCATATAAGATTACGTCATTTGTTTCTGTGAGTCCTATTTATAGATATTATCAGCAAACGGCTATAAAATATTTTGCCCCGTATGCTCAGCATACATCAACCGATTATTATTATACCAGCAACTATGATTATTCTGCTTTTTCTTCTAACTATGTTGGGATTAACTTCAGAATTGCACCTCCAAAAGGTGTGTTTGGGATTAAATCATTTAATATGTTGGAAATAAGAGGCGGACGATATGTTCAAACAACTGGATTGAATGCAAATAATATTACTGTTAACTTGAGATTCAAATAGCCAGTGGTCTAGTTGATCGTATATTTTTCAAAAACAATTTCAGCTGTTCCTTTACTGGATTTGGGCTGAGGTTGTTTTTTATTTTCCGGACTGCTGTTATCGAAGTCCAATGTTAACCCCTTTGGAATTTTATAGTCCTTCGCATTAAATGTAAATGTTAACTTATCTGGTAGTCCGTATTTTATATATTTACCATACTTCATTTCAATTTCATACGTACCCTCTTCCTTGGTTGTTGTACTATTTTTTTCTACGACAAGGTCCGTTTCATTGATGTAAAGAGTTGATAAAACTATGTTTGAATTTTGTGAAACAGGCAATAGTTTTATGATTCGCAATGATTTGTCCTTTGTATTCAATTTCCCAGCATCAATAGCTGTGAATTCATTCGAAAAAATATTTTGAAGTGAAATTGCATTCACGCCCTTCGGGATGAACGTAACACCGCTGTTGCTCTGGATGCTTAGCTCATTGGGTTTTTTGAATTTTACTTTTACTTTGGCAATCGGAATCTTTAGATAGGCAATAGAAGTTTTCATCGTTGCCAATGCCTCATAGCTGTTGATTTTATCCAATTTGACTTTTATCAGATTCATCAAAGTATTGACATCTTGGGTTTTCCCAGTCGGATGAATAAAAAAGATTGATAGAATAATTAAAATATATTTCATAGTGATCAGGATAAAATATCTTTTTTATTGAATAGGTAGGTGCTTAGCATAAATAATCCACCAATATGACCTACCAAAATGATGATGCTTTTTACAATCGAGTTCATGTTTTCTATACTCCCTCTAATTGGGACACCCTCTGCTGTTGTTGCGATATAGAAAAATCCTTTCCATCCAACCAGATAACTCGTAAAAAGATATGGTTTTATATGCTTATCGATCAATGGGACGTTCATATTGGAAACAATCGTAAAAACCAATACGATACAAATGGTAGTAATAATCGGTCCTATTGAATTTTCGGCAAAAAGGGATAATAAAATTGCAACTGAAACGATAACGGTTAATGCGAGCGCTGCATATGCAAAGGCAGCTATATATCTCCATAGAATATCGTCGCTGGTAATTTGCATGATCTGTGATACTTCTCCAGATACACGGAATATCAACATATCGCCAGACCCAAATATGATCAAACTCAACCCAAGTGATAAAATTGCCATCCACAGCAATAGTATTATTGTATAAATAATGGATGCATAGAATTTAGCAAGTAGAAGTTCCTGCCTGCTGATTGGTTTTGTGAGTACAAGTCTCAATGTACCCATGTTGGCCTCTCCGCTAATTGCATCTCCTGCAATCAAGGCTACCAATATGGGAATTTGAACAAGGAGTGTATTCAAAATAATATAGCACATAAAATACCCATTCATGGCATTTTGTTTGTCAAGCTGGAAGCTGTCGTTGATACCTTGCAACATTAAATTCATATAATTTTCACCATCTGCCTTGAATGCAAATTGAAAAATCATCACAATGGCTAAGATGGCAGCAAATGAAATATAGGTTCTTGGCCTTTTGCTGATTTTAAACAATTCTATTTTGAGCAGGGTCCACATATTTATGAATTCGTGAGTTGCAGGAAGTAGTTTTCCAATGAATGATTGCTTTTTAAATTTTCAACCGGGATCTCATGCTCAACCAAAAATTTGATTAATAAAGGAATATCGTTCTTATTCATCTCAAATGAGAGTGAATCATTTGATACAAGATGTTGAACCCATTGACTCTCGGATATTATTTGGATAACGCTTTTGGTATTATTTGATTCAATCTTTACCAATGTACGAGCTGGATCAAGCAGCTCACTTACTTTTCCTTCTACAACTTTTTCACCCTTGTGCAAGATGATCATGCTGTCTGCAACCATCTCAATTTCGTTTATCAGGTGTGATGAAATTAAAATGGTCTTGCCCTCGTTTTTACTGAAATGAATTATGAGATTTCTAATATCTGCTATTCCCTGGGGGTCTAACCCATTTGTTGGTTCATCTAAAATAATAAAGTCAGGATCATTTAACAATGCAATGGCAATGCCCAAGCGTTGCTTCATGCCCTGGCTGTATGATTTAACTTTATCATTGCCTCTTCCTGATAATCCAACCCTTTCCAGTAATTTATCCAATGTTGATTTCGTCGATGGAAGCTTGAAAATCTTAGAGAATATTTTCAAATTTTCATAACCGCTTAAATAATTATAGGTATCCGGCTTTTCAATGATTGCACCAATATTGCTTAGAATATATTTTTCATTTCCTTTTAGCGGTTTATTGAAAATATTGATTTCACCATTGGTAGGTTCAATCAATGAAAGCAGCATTCTCATCGTAGTGCTCTTTCCTGCACCATTTTGACCTAAAAAACCATAAACACTTCCTTTGGCAATTTCAAATGAAATATTTTTAACCGCCTCGAAGTTTTTAAATGATTTTGAAAGATTCCTTACCTCTACAATTGTATCCTGCATCACAGTATTAACAACTCAGCAGTGATATGGTTTAGTACTCCTCAAGAATCATTTAGCCATTTCAGCATTGCTTACAAAAGCTAAATGTCGGCTGTCGGGCGACCAGGAATTTACGTTGATGGTACCCTGCCCACCATATAAATGTGCAATAACCCTGGGTGCTCCACCAGATGTGGGCATGATGCGCAACATTACTTTCTTATATGAAGGATGGCTGTTGGGATCTATGTCTGTTGGGAAGGAAATAATTGACATCCATTTCCCATCGGGTGAAATATGTGGAAACCAATTATTGTATTCATCGAAAGTTAATTGCTCTTTCTCTGTTCCATCAGGCTTCATTCTCCAAATTTGCATCGTGCCTGATTGATTCCCGTTGTAATAAATATATTTTCCATCAGGTGAATATTCACATCCATCTACATGCCCAGTTGTATTTTTTGTTAGATCTTCTTCTTTCCCTGTTTCAACATCTACTTTATAAATATTGTACACTTTGCTTCCATTTCTTTGTGCAACAACAACAACTTCTTTGTTGCCAGGAGCCCAACCATGCCAATAGGAAGGGGTTTCTTTGGTAATCAATTTTGGTGTCCCTCCTTCAATGGGTAAAACCCATACAGCCGAGCTATTTAATTTTTGTTCAACTCTTGAGCTGCTGATGGCCAGCATTTTCCCATCAAATGAAATACCATGATCGTTGTTGTTTTTATTTACTTGATCAGTATTTAATTTTTCAAGCGTACCACCGCTGATAGGAATTTTATACAAAAGGCCACCATCATTAAACAATAGTTTTTTCCCGTCCGGCATCCAGTTGGGTGCTTCAAATCGATGGGTTGCTTCATATATGATATTTCTTTCTCCAGTAAATGCATCAATGATTTCTAGCCTGCAGCTGAAAACTGGCTCTTTGGTGCTTAATGTTTTTTGAACGATCGGATTGGGGTGATAGGTGTAGGGGACTGGCTTATCAATTCGCACATTCCATACTTTTATTGTGGAAGCTTCTTTTTCATTTAATGAATGTGAAAATAAACCTGCATATACTTCATCTCCAAGTTCACTTAATTGAATAGATCCAACCACTTGAAGAGGCTCGCCAAAATTTGCAACACTCATTGTATATGTATTGCTCTTTCGCTCCAGTTGAATGGTTTGCATGTTCTTTTTGGGGAACATGATAATTTGCTCCGGATTTTTTATGACTTCATTTGTTGATTTTCTCCATTGCATGTACATCGTTCCTTTATGATCCTGACATGCACTTAATTGTTTGCTGTTATTGGATAGGGATGATCTGATCATCCATCCAAATTCTTTATCTGCATTTTTGGAAGATGCTTCAACTGAAAAATCTGCTGTCAAAATAAAATCACCGGTTAATTTTTTGTGAGCGAAATGAAAATCTTCCTGATTACCACTCGTGATTGATCCTCCACCAGTTATCAAATATGATTGTTCATTTACATTGTACACGACACTCCCTTTTTTAAAGGGATTCCCAATGTCATTGCTTTCAAAAAAAGTACCTGTTTTTTGCTGAGCTTTTAAAATGGTTGAAATCAGCATTAGCAAAAAAAGAATCTTTTTCATAGTATATATTTTTTGATTAGACGGTTAATCAAAAATGATCTTGCCGAATTTTTCATAATCATGAAAATTCTTTCTGGTAGCCATCCAGCTCCATTGGCTGGTTTTATCGTCGTAATCAATTCTGTAAAAATTTGCTCTCCACATAGTACCGCTTTTTGGGGGAACATTTTGGAGCGGAGCCAGCAGCTTATAGGGGATAAAAAATTCTGCGATCCACGAAGTGGTCTGTCCGTTTTTTGATTGGATGGATGCCGAATGCTTCGTCAGCCTATCACCCTCGTAGTGCCAGGGTCTCCAGCCCAAAAACTTTCCTTCATAATTAGGCACTAATATTGGTAGTTCATAATTATATGGAGAGAGCTCATATTCAAAGTAAATATTAGATGCTTCATTTGGCCAAAAGAACACTTCAACTACATCTTCATTATAAATATCTGCAAAATCTTCGCGTAGGGTAGAGGTGATCATACTGTCTTCTGAAACATATAAGCAGTAGACTCCATTCTCTGAATAGAGCATTTTAAATTTTGATGTGTAATGTTTGTTTCCTTTTCTATGTGTGAGATTTACAAACGATGTTTGTAACCAATTTTTCCCATCTCCCTTTCCATTGATTTCAAAGTCAGTAGTTTTTTTTATGTGGAGTACACCTGAATCTTGAAAGGCAGTTTCAGCAATTGCTGAAGTCGAAAGAAGAGAAAAGAAAATAAAGGGTAAAAATTTCATAGAAAATTATTTATGAAGCATGGGGAATAATCTTCTGATATCCTCTTCTTTCGGTTGAGTTCCATATTCGCATACTTCAAACGCTTCAATATATTTTGCTTGTTTGGCTTTGTCCTCACCGTACCACTTTACCAATGAAGCCATAAATTCTGGTTTGATGGTTTCTTCATATCGCTTAGTCATCCATTGAATTTTTTCTTCTTTTCCTGCAGGAACTTCATTCTCATAGTGACCAATCCAAGGGTTCCATTCGTAGAATTGTGAAACATGCGCATCCAATCCGTAGATTTTTTTCTTATATACTGAAGTTATGTCAACCACAATGTCTGGTCTAAAGGGATTGGGTCTCTGAAAATTATCTCTGGTATATAGAAAAACAGGATTCTTCTTAAGTGCTGGAACATCATATGCGATGTTTGGTACAGCTACCATGTATGCTGCATCTTGTACAAGAACACCTGTATAACGATGATCTGGATGATAATCATTTGGGCGTGGTGCAATGACTACATCTGCATTCCACTCTCTAATTTTTCTGATGATTTGTAAACGTACTTCCAAGCTTGGCATCAACATGCCATCATGATTGTCTAAGACATCATATTTAATACCCAATCTTTTTGCAACTTCTTGTGTTTCGGAATATCTCCTTTCTGCAAGTGCTCTTCCTTGCATTTTATGATGTCCGGCATCACCATTGGTTACAGCAACAAATTTTACTGCATGCCCCATTTCTGCAAACATGGCTGCAATACCACCTGCATCTAAATCGCAATCGTCTGGGTGAGCTCCAATTACTATGATCCTGCTTTTTTCCTGGGCTGAAACTGTAAATAAAAATGAAATGAATAGAGTTAACAAAAAGATCCTTTTCATGGCAATAATTTGAATATGAACAATCGTATACTGTAAGTTATGAAATTCTTATATTCATGAAAACTTTAAAATGGAAGTCCATCACCCACATGGTCATCATGGTCCAAAGAAGAGCAAAGAGTATTTGTTGGAGTTTCTCATGTTGTTTGCGGCGGTGAGCTTAGGATTCTTGGCAGAAAATATCCGTGAAGGTTTTATTGAAAGACACCGTTCTCATGAATTGGCCTTGGCCCTACGAACTGATATTGAACAAGATGTAGAAAAAATAAAAATTTTAAATGTTAGTCGAACTGATATTTTAAGAAAAGCGAAATTGGCGGTGTTTGATATTGAAAAAAATGGGTTTAAGCGATCTGATACAAATCAGTACAGATTGATGTTGAGGGCTGCTTATTATTGGCAATATTTCGAACCGACTACTGCCAATCTTGATCAAATCATCAATTCTGGTTCTTTGCGTTATTTTAAAAACAGGGAGCTGGTAGAAGCAATTTCTACCTACAGAAATTTCATAAATATTATCGAATCGCGCAATGAACGAGAGAAACAATTTTTTTATGATGTCATGCAACCCATCGTATTAGATCATTTGAATTTGTCTCCTATGGATACTACACATTTCAATGGAGATATGATCAATAAAGACTTCTTCAATAAAATTGATTCTGGAATGATCAATATTAAAACAAAGGATCTTGTTTTATTTGACAATGATCCTAATACAAAATTTAAGGTGTTGAATGCGTATAGATCATTCAGCATCAATGTTACCAATACGATGCGAACTTACATTAAGCCTTATGTAATAGAAGCAGAGCATTTGATTCAATTGCTCAATAAAGAGCTTGAAGATTAGAAAATCAATGCTTAACTGCAGATATGATTTTCCCGATAAGTTCATCCAGGTATTTATTTTCAACCCACCTGGCAACAACCACCAATTCGTTTTCTCGATCTACATAAATCATATTTGTTCCATTTCCTATATGCGCATAAGCAGATGCTGGCGCAGAGGGAAATTGTTTTTTACCAGTATTTAAAAAGTAATTCATAAACCCATATCCAGGGTTGGCATTGGTAGGAGTAGTTGATAAATTGATCCATGATTCGGGAATTAATTGTTGGTCATTCCATTTCCCTTTATTATAGGTTAGCCATCCAAATCTTGCCATATCCATCGCATTGATAAACATCCCCCCTCCAAAATGTCCACCACCACTCACCGATTGAATCAATTTTCCATCTAATACAATCCAAGAATTTCTGTAACCCGTCCAATGCCAAAAATTACTTGCTCCTATTGGATCCATAATTTTTTCTCTGAGTACTTCCGGTAATGATTGGTGCCAAACTGTAGTCGCAGCCAATGCCAATGCATTTACTCTGGTATCATTGTATTTGTATACAGTTCCTGGTTCATGGCGTTTTCGGTTGATCCACGCTGAAGGTACATCATCCGGGCGATCAGCCCAGTCAGGCTTTCCCCAAAGTACTCCTTCCCAATCACTGGTCTGACGCAACATGTGGTCCCAGCTAATTTTTCTGTTGTGTTCAGAATCAAATGGTTTGATGAACTGCGGTTGACCTATTTGATCTCCTGTGCGATAAGGATTCGGATCATAGGGTTCAATCATTGGTACATAGTCAACAACTTTATCATGGATGGATTTAATCAATCCTTTTTCTACCGCTAGTCCTATCAACGTAGAAAGGAAACTTTTGGTAACGCTATGAGTTTGTTCAGTATTGTTTACATCACCCCATGATCCAATGATATACCCCTTGTAGATGATGACTCCACTGCTTGACTTTCTTTCTGCAAATGGCCCAATTCCATCACTCAAAGGTTCTTTGTAAAAATTATAAATCTGTGCCAGCTCTTGATTTTTAGGCATCGATGTTTCGTGTGCCATTGCAAATGAAATGGCCTCATTTAATGTAGACTCGCTAAGCCCCATGGAGCCTGGTGTTCTTGATTCCCAATTTCCTTTTGGTGGGAAGTAAGTTTGGAGTGGTACTAGTTTTTTTTGTGCAAATATGAATTGACAGGTCAATAGACAGAGCAGCAACTGTTTCATTCTATTAAAATTGATTTGAAGTTAATCAAGTTCACTAATTTGAACTCAATAAAATTCAATAATTTCAGGTAATCTCAATAAACAGATCTTATGAAGATTTTATCAAGCCTCATGGTGTTGGCACTCGTATTGAATATTCAATTTGTATTTGCACAAAAAAAATCAACTGAACACTGGGAATCCATGTTCAATGGGAAAGACTTGACGGGATGGACTCCCAAGGTCCGCAATTATCCTGCAGGAGAAAATTTCGGAAATACATTCAGGGTGGAAGATGGCAAATTGGTTGTACGATACGATGCGTATGATAAATTCGATGAGCGATTTGGACATTTATTTTATAACAAGCCATATAATTATTATAGAATACGTTTGGAATATAGGTTTATCGGTGATCAAGCAAAAGACGGACCTGGATGGGCTTTCAGAAACAGCGGTATCATGGTACATGGCCAAACTCCACAGAGCATGGGATTGAAACAGGATTTTCCTGTATCAATTGAAGTCCAATTGTTAGGCGGTGATGGAAAAAATAAAAGAACAACTTGTAACCTCTGTACACCAGGTACCAATGTAGAAATAAACGGAAAGTTAGAAAAGACACATTGTATCAATTCGACTTCTGAAACATATCATGGTGATCAATGGGTAAGAGCTGAAGTGTTGGTGTTGGGAGATTCGGTTGTGAAACATTATGCAAATGGACAGGAGGTGTTGGTGTATATGAAACCACAAGTAGGTGGTGGGAATGTAGATGGACAAGAAATTGTGTTTGGGACTCCCGGTCAGTTGTTAACGGGAGGAACAATATCCTTGCAAAGTGAGAGCCATCCTGTAGAATTCAAGAACATTGAGATTTTAAACTTAGAAGGTTGCATGGATCCAAAGGCATCCAATTATAAATCGTATTATATCAAGTCAAAACCTTCTGATTGTAAGTACAATAAAAAGTAGATTATGAAAAAATGTTTATTTGGTTTTTTTCTGATTGCATCATTTGTTTCAATTGCACAACAACGTCCACCTGCACCCCCGACTCCTCCTGTTGCACCAACGGCGCCTGCTGCAAGTGAGGCAAAACCCAATCCTGCAAACATTCCATTTAATCCTGATCATTCAATTACAGCTGATCATGAAGTGACCATTAAAGGTGTGAGGGTTCCTTACAAAACAACTACAGGTATGATGCCTGTCTGGGACATGGAAGGCAAAACCCAAGCTGGCGTATTTTTCACATACTATGAAAGATCTGATGTGAAAGATCGTGCATCAAGGCCGCTGCTAATTTCATTCAATGGAGGTCCTGGTACAGCTTCTCTCTGGATGGAACTTGGTTATACCGGTCCACGTATATTGAATATTGATGATGAAGGTTATCCAGTTCAACCATATGGATTGAGAGACAATCCTTATTCTTTATTGGATGTTGCTGATATTGTTTATGTAGATCCAGTAAATACCGGATTTTCAAGAGCAGTGAGCAAAGATGTACCGACTTCAAGATTTTTTGGAGTAAATGCCGACATCAAGTATTTGGCTGAATGGATCAACACATTTGTATCACGCATGAATCGTTGGGCTTCTCCAAAATATTTGATTGGTGAAAGTTATGGTACAGGAAGGGTTTCAGGATTGGCATTGGAATTACAGAATGCACATTGGATGTTTTTCAATGGAGTGATTCTAGTTTCTCCAACAACGTTGGGGATTGAAAGAGATGGTCCACTTGCTGCAGCACTGCGCATACCTTATTTTGCAGCAACTGCATGGTATCATAAAGCATTATCAAATGATCTTCAGCAAAAAGATTTGACAGCTATGTTGCCTGAGGTAGAAAAATTCACAGTCGATGAATTGATTCCTGCAATAACCAAGGGTGGATTTTTAGATGATGCAAAGCGCAAAGAAATTGCTGCACGTGTTTCAAAGTATATTGGAATTCCAGAAAAAGTTGTTTTGCAAAATAACTTAGACATTGCTCCTTCATTGTTTTGGAAAGAATTGTTGAGAGACAAAGGATTCACCGTTGGCAGATTGGATTCTCGATATAAGGGAATTGACCGAAGAGATGGCGGCGAGCAACCGGATTTTAATGCAGAATTGATTTCATGGGAACATTCTTTTACGCCAGCGATCAATATGTATTTGCGCGAAGAGTTGAAGTTCAAAACGGATTTAAAATATTACGTATTTGGCCCTGTGAATCCATGGGATCGAACAGGCGATAAGACCGGTGAGAATTTGCGTCAGGCGATGGCTGAGAATCCATACTTGCATGTATTGATTCAGTCAGGGTATTATGATGGAGCCTGTGATTATTTCAATGCCAAGTATAGCATGTGGCAAATGGATCCTAGTGGGAAATTAAAAGACAGATTGAATTGGGAAGGATATAGAAGCGGACATATGATGTATTTGCGTCGTCCGGATTTAGAATCAAGCAATGAGAGTTTGAGGAATTTTATCAAAAAGACTACGCCGAAACCAGGCCAACCTGCTAAATATTAAACCATCAACAGTCAACTGTTAACCGTTAACAGTTGACTGTTATACTTCTGCCACATTTATTTTTTCTGTCGGATTCATGATGTAAGTCAACATCGATCCATTCTTGTAGAGTTCAACAATTCGGTAGCCTCTGTAGGAAGTTCCCCAGTTTCCACCGATGTGGCTGTCAAAAATATAGGGGATGTTATCTTGCCATTTGATTCCGTCCTGGTCATGCTCATGACCATGGAACACCGCTTTCAGATTTTTTTGTTTTTTGACGAGCGACTGAAACTCTGGTGAGTCAATGCCGTTGGCTGTCCACTTGATGGGTGGGATGTGAATGAAAAGAAATATATGTTTGGCTTTTTTATGCTCCTCAAATTTTTTAGTCAGCCAATCTATATCTGGAGGAAGATATTTCCCTTGCTTGTTGGAAGTGGTAGCAAACAACAACACATTGTTCCCAATGACATGATCAAAGTTCAAAGGACTTTGCCATCCACTTTCCCATTCTTCCTTGGTTGCTGTATCGTGGTTACCTTGTGTAACAAAATATTTGAAAGGCAATTGATCAAAAGTTGTTTTTAAGGTTGGAATATGGCTGATGTCATCATGAACCAAATCACCATTGAAAACACAAAATTCAAATGGATCTGCAGCATGTGTTGCACGAATATGACTCAGCGCTGTATCCAGCATTTCTTGATAGGCTGTCTTGGGCTGTGCATAGTGAAAGTCAGAGGCAACTGCAAAGCGTAATACAGGTTTCTTGTTTTCAAAAATGCTCAGGTCTGTTGCAAGTACTGATTTGGTATTGAATACAACAACTGCGGTTGATATGCCTTGTAAAAACTTCCTGCGATTCATATGAAATGATTGAATCGGAAAGTTAATTTATTTTTTTGCGAAATTTCCAAATACTCTTTTAAGCAATTCTGATGTTCTGGCCAAAGGGTCTCTTCTTATTTTCCTCTCTTCTTCACCTACCTGATTAAAAATTCCTGCAACTGATTTCTCTGTAACATATGCAGTCAGATCGGGGTTGATCTTTTTTAAACTCACTTTATTGTATGCGGTGATGATGGTTGTCCAATGTTTGGTCGCATTTACTTTATTCAAAGAATTTTCAATGACAGGCCTAAATTTATTCGTCAAAGCTACAGTGGTGGCCTGTCTCAAGTATTGTGTTCCTGCTGTATCACTGCCTTTCAAAATAGATACAACGTCTTCTACGTTCATTGATTTTACTGCTTCTACAAATATTCCTGCAGCTTCTTTACATGCATCTTCTGCTCCTCTGTTCATCGACAAAATAGCTTCGTCTACTTGATTGCCCATCCCCAAATTTCTAAGTGTCTTTTCAACTTTTTCAGCTTCTGGAGGTAAGAGAATTTTTAAAAGATCATTTTTAAAAAATCCATCTTCTTTTGAAAGGGTAGCTGCTCCTTTTTGCACACCAATGATCAATGCTTCTTTGACTGCAGCAATCATGTCATCTTTATCCGAACCCTTGGATTCAGTAATTCCCAATGCCTGATTTGCTTTTTGCAAAAGACCTTTTATTTGCGCATTGGTTGAAAATGTAATGGTCAATAAAACCAGTGTGATAAATGTTTTCATGGTGAGCTTACTTTTCTGATGTGAAAATAGTGCTCCCTTTTGATATCGTTCTGTTAATTTCTATTTCCTTGTTAAAGATTACCAAATCTGCATCCATCCCCTTTTTGATGGTACCGGTATGTTGGTTTATTTTCATGATTCTCGCCGGGGTGGCTGTAAGCATTTTAATAGCATCTATAAGTCGTACTTCAGCAATATTGACCATGGTACTGATTAATCTGTTGGCTGTAGCAGTGCTGCCTGCAAATGCAGATCCATCCATTAATTTAGCAACATCCCCTACAACTTTCACGTCCATTCCATTAACTGCATTACCAAGTTTATAAATACCATTTGGCATGGCAGCACCCCTCATTGCATCTGTGATAAGTGAAATTCGGTCTGCTCCCTTTATTTTATATATAAGTTTCAACAATGCTTCTGGCAAATGAATTCCATCTGCGATGATTTCAACATCTAACTCATCATGTAAGTATCCTGCTTCAATAACTCCTGCATGTCGCATCGCATTTTTTCTGACTACACCCGACATGGCAGAGTAAAAATGTGTGAGGAGTGAAAAACCATTTTCAAATGCAAGTTTCGCCTCATCGTAAACTGCATCCGTATGTGCCATAGATGGGATGATGCCTTTTTTGCATAATATCTTACCTAACTCAATAGCACCTTTTTTTTCTGGCGCGATGCTCCATCTTTTTATATGTGGCGATCTCTCTAAAATTTCCATGTATTCTTTTGGATCGGGATCTCTGATATATTGCGGATCCTGAGCCCCGCGTTGATTCAAGGAAAAATATGGCCCTTCTAAATGAATGCCCAGAAATTTTGCTCCAGCATGCGATCTTTCGTGAACACGGTTATAAACATCCAATGTTCTTAGAATACCTGGTTTGTCTGCAGTTAAGGTTGTCGCAAGCAATGAAGTTGTTCCAAATCTTGCATGCAATGAAGCAGTCTTTAAAAATGCTTCTTCTGTTTCATCCATAAAATCAAATCCACCACCACCATGAACATGTATGTCTATAAAGCCAGGAGATATATAGTTGCCTTTTGCATTGATCTCAGTAAAATCAGTCGATTCAATATTATCTTTTTCAACACCAAGAATCTTCCCATTATCAATCAACAGAGTGCCATTGGCGATGATGGTATTTTCTGTTATGATATGTCCATTTGTTATTTTATACTTTCCGCTCACAATTTCCATTTTCTGATTTTATGTCCTTTGATTGCATAAAAGAAAAGATACGAATAGCAGGGCAATAAAATCCAATATGCCTGTTGCACTCCAAAATGATCCGCAATAGATCCATATACAAGCGGAATCAAAGCATTGCCACTCAGTCCCATGATCAACAATGATGCACCAAGCTTAGTAAATCTTCCCAATCCATCCAATGCCAATGGCCAGATCGCTGCCCATACTAGTGAATTGGCAAGTCCGAGCAATACAACAAACCAAATCGAGATGGAGGTATGATGACCGAGAATATTGACTTCCGTATGATTTGTTGTGATTAAAAAAGTAAGTGTAATCCCAAGTGTTGTGCAAAGCCTTAATGCATTTACCTGACTGATAAATTTTGGTATGGCGATGATCCCCATGATATATCCGATAATGGTTGCAGTTAATACATATGCCGGGAATGATTTCGCTTCCAGCAAAGGAATGTTCATCGAGATTGCGTAATTGATGATGGTATCAATTGAGATAATTTGTGTTCCTACATGCAGGAAAATAGCAAGGGCACCTAAGATTAGATGTGGGAAATCAAAAATGCTTTTCTTTTCAGCATTTGCATGGGCAACTTCTTCGGATTCTTTTTCTGTATCAATTTCTGGGAGTGGAGAAAATCTTACCAATAAACCTAATAGAAAAAGTACTGTACCAACAACCATGTATGGTTTAATCACTCTTCGAATTAGTTCATCAAGTAAAGGTGCTTTTTGATCTGCACTCATTGAACTCAATTGTGCAAACAAATCTGTGTCGGTTGCTTTGAGAACAACAGCTGCAAACAGCAGCGGAGCAACAATCCCAGCGCCTTTATTAAAAATTCCCATGATGCTGATACGTTGTGCAGCACTTTCTTTCGGACCTAGTATGGTGATATATGGATTTGCTGCTGTTTGTAGTATTGCCAATCCAACTCCAATGGTGAATAGTCCAAATAAAAATACTTCATAAGTTCTGCTATATGCTGCAGGGATAAATGTGAATGCACCTATCGACATTACCCAGAATCCAAACATGATTCCTTTTTTGAATCCAACTTTTCTCAATAGATAGCTGGAAGGAACCGACATTACAAAATAAGAAATATAAAATGCAAACGTAACCAGATACGATTCGAAGTGATTTAATTCACATGCTATTTTGAAGTAAGGAATTAAAATTGAATTTACCCATGATACAAACCCGAAGATGAAAAAAAGTGTTCCAATAATAAGAATGGAAATGGTAGTATCTTTTTTTGAGAGAGTCGCGCTGCTCATGGTTAAGATTGTTTGAGTTTGGAGGCAGATGCATGATCAAGATATATTGTACAGGCTGGATGAGATTGTAAAATGCTGGCAGGATGCAGGTTGCTGGTAGTACCATTCAAACAATTTTTTACTGCATCTGCTTTTCTTTCATCTGGTACTGAACAAATTATTTTTTTTGATTTCATGATTTGACGAATCGACATGCTGATGGCTTTTTTGGGTACATGATCCATGGTCTTGAACCAACCCTCTCCCCATTGCTGTTTTCTGCATGCTTCATCAAGATCAACAACAATATATGGATCGGTAGTGTCAAAATCTGCAGGAGGATCGTTGAATGCTAAATGTCCATTTTCGCCAATTCCAACCAACGCCAAATCTATCTCCACATCTCGAATGAGATGATTGAGTCTCTCGCATTCTTTTTCTGGATTATTTTCTCCATTAATTAAATGATAATTTTTGAGCTTGCTTACCTTTTCAATGAATCTTTCCATCAGATATTTCCTGAAACTGGCTTTGTGTGAGATAGGGATACCAATATATTCATCTAGGTGAAACATGGTAACCTTGCTCCAGTCAATATCTTTGCAACTGGTAAGCTCTTCCAAAACAGGAAATTGACTGGTCCCGGTTGCCAATATGATATTGGCATATCCCTTATCTTGAATAACATTTCTTATAATTTCAACTGCTGATTTTCCGGCTGCTGTCCCTAGTTTTTTTGCATCTTCAAAAATCTCCAACTTCATATTCTTTCAATTAAATTTTCAAAAAGAGTTTCTTGTTGTAAAGAAATTTTAGGAATATCCATTTTACTGCAACTGCAGTAATAGCAAATGCAACTGCGTTGTACGGGTCACCAATAAGATCACCCAACCATTGAAAAAGTGATTTGTTTGTATATCCCCATTGAATAAATTTACCCGACATGTATATCAAAATGGAATTCATTCCAATTACTTTGAAGAAAAAAGCCCATCGCTGAATTCCATTGACATCAATAATAAAGTAAAATAACGCAAACAACAGCAGGTTCCACCCGGTTGTATATAAGACAAATGAGCTCGACCACATATTTTTGTTGATGGGGAAATCAATGTTCCAAATCATTGCCAATCCAAGCGATGCTAATCCTGCAATTGCTATCCATTTTGTTTTTTCTACATCATTGGATCTTGAATTTTTCAAATAATTTCCAGTAAGTACTCCTGCCAGTGATGTTGCAACTGCTGCGATATTATTAAATAGTCCAACTGTATCATGTATCCCCCTCGATAATTTCCCAGGTAAAACTGTTCTATCAAAATAAGACGCAAAATTTCCAGGCTCTGTTAAATCGCCCATTGGAAAGCCAGGCGCAGATGTACATTTTAAAATAATCCAATAACCAATTAATAAAGCTGCAAACCAAATTGCCTGAAAGTTTTTACCTGCATACATATATATGATGCATGAAAAAGTATAAGCAATGCCGATTCTTCCCAGTACACTCATGATTCTGAAATCTGTCAATGGCCTAATGGTAAGTCCATTATTATATATCATGCCAAGAATAAAAAGTATTAATCCTCTTTTAATCACTTTCCACAACAGGTTCTTTTTATTTTCATTATTAGAAAGTGATGCATCAATGGAGTATACACTCGAGATGCCAGAAACGAACATGAACAAAGGAAAGATTAAATCATAAGCATGAAAACCATCCCAGATGGGATGAGTAAACTGATTAGAAAGCGCATTCCAAAAAGGATGATGTGTTGCTTCAGACATGGTATGAAAAATTTCTTCTGCACCAATGATCCAAAACATATCAAATCCACGGAGTGCATCCAAAGAGTATAAACGCTTGTTCATGGTTTAAACTTTTGGTTCCCAGCCATTCTCATATTCTCTGCTCCATAGTTTTGATGCTTCCTTGTCATTCAAAATATGTCCATTGCTAGGATCTATTTTTAATGCTCGTCCTGTACGTTGAGAGATGTTTCCCAATTGAACCAACAATGTACTTTGATGTCCGCTGAGGATATCAGAGTTCAGTTTTGCACCACGTTTGATAGCATCAAAAAAGTTTTGAATATGCAATGCATCCAACTCCATACCTGGGCCGGTTCGATCAAGTGCATTGGCTGTTATATCATTTTTAACTTCTTTGACCAATTTACTTTTCAAGTCGAAGATCTTATATGCATTACCGCTTTCAATTAACAATGATCCCGTCTCTCCATAAAAAATCACACCTACACTGCTGCCTTCTGTATTTTTTCCATTGCAAGATCTTCCTTCCCAGCTGATCAATGTATTGTTTGAAAATTCAAGATCGATTACTTGTGTATCGGGTGTTTCCCAATCATCTTGATAGCGATATCTTCCACCTGCAGAGGTAACACGGGTTGGATAATCAACTCCGAGTCCCCAACGTGCAAGATCAACCATATGCGTTCCATTGTTCAATGCTTCACCTGTTCCCCAATGCCAGAACCAATGCCAGTTGTAGTGAATGAGGTTGTCTTTGTATTGTTTGCGCGGAGCTGGCCCTTGCCATAAATCATAATTCAACCAGGATGGAACTTCTGTAGGTTTACCAACTCCAATTGATTCGCGGTTGTTTGTATACCATGTTTTTGCAAAATATGGTCTGCCAATTACACCAGCTTTGAGTTCAGCAATGGCAGCCATTACATTGGGCCAAGACCTACGCTGGTTGCCCATTTGTAACAATTTGTTGTGTTTGGCAGCAGATTTCACGAGCATCTCTCCTTCATTGGGATTGTGGCTGCATGGTTTTTCAAGATACACATGTTTGCCAGCAGCTACTGCCAACAAAGCTGCTGGAGCATGCCAATGGTCAGGAGCAGTTACAATCAATAAATCCAATTGCGGATCTTCCAATGCTTTTCTGAAATCACCTTCTGCTTTAGGTTTTTTCCCTTGTATTTTTTCAATTGCAGTTACACATTTGTCCATGGCTCGTACATCAACATCACATACATACATCATCTCACATTCTTTTTGTGAAGCAAAATTGCTTCCAACAGAAAATCCTCTGCTGTTCACTCCCATGACTGCTGCAGTAATTTTTTCATTTGATCCAATGATGCGGCGGTACTGACTTGCAGAAAATCCCGGTAATATTCCTCCAAATGCAATAGCTGCGGAGGCTACAGAAGTGTTCTTGATGAAATTTCTTCTTGAGCGACTCATAATGATAGTTTTAGTGACTGAATAATTTGGTGAGCTTTTTTTGTATGTGATGCTTTTGTTTTTTCTATTTCAATCAAAGCACCATTTTTTCTTTTGCTTTCATGTGCTGCTTCCATGAATGTATAAATCTCAATGGTCTCATCTGCAGATATTGGTGCTATGCCTGTTTGAAAAAATTGCAAAATAATTTGAAGCAGGTTGTCATACCCCTGAAATGGTCCCAATATCAAATTCCCATTTTCACCATAAGCGGTTCCTCCGTAATCGTGTTTGCCATTGCGTGTTCCACGAAACGTACCAATCCTTCCATCATTCCATTCTCCAACTACTACATCAACATCATTGCTGGAGGTTCTTTTTACTTTCATACATCCCACGCCCATTACGGTATACAACAATTCAACTCCATGGATGCCATACCAGAAAAAATCAGGATGGGTTTTCTCTAACGTTGCAGGACTAAAACAATCAGCGCCCAACACTTTTCCGATTTTTCCTTTTGCAACTTGTTGTGCAGTTTCCATGTATCTCAGTGAAGAGCTTGAAAAAACTGGAACTTTGTATTCTTTTGCCAATTCATATATCGCAATCGTTGATGCTAGTGAATCTGCTACAGGTTTATCAATAAATACTGGTTTCCCGGCTTTGAAAACTTCTATCGCTTGCTGAAGATGAGGTCTTCCATCGTTGGTTTCCAAACAAACAAAATCAACTTTACTTAGTAGTTCAGCTATAGAACCAACAATTTCAACTCCATATTTTTTCACTTCCTCCGTATATCCAGGAATTCTTTTTACAGATGATTCAATGTCTGCACTTCCATTCGGGTAAGCAGCAACTATTTTAAACGGAGATATATTGTTTGAATTGCCATTCAAGGCTTTTGTAAATGCAACACTGTGTGATGTATCCAATCCAATAATTCCAATTCTACCTGAGTGGACAGTTGAAGTCGCAAGCGCATTCAGGGGATTGTTGAATAGAACAGTTCCCATCATCAGTGTAGAAGAAGATAAAATAAAATCTCTCCGACCCAGATTTTTATTCATAAGGCAAGCAAATTATTTTAAAAGCAATCGATATTAAATTTAATCATATCGGTCCATACTTGATGCATGAACATCTATGATTTTTGGCTTTATAAAAAGCCAATTATTCTTTTCCTATGATTTGAGCAACGTAAGAATTAACAGGGCTGGACTGAACAGATTGAGTTTCATCCATTTGAATGAGTTTACCCTCTTTTAAAATCATTAAACGGTCAGCCCAAGAAAGCAGCTCATCAGGATTGTGAGAAACCATGATGCAGGTCAACGAGGTTTCATTAAAAATATCTGCGAGCACCTGATGAATAATTTTTTTATTGATGCCGTCCAGGTTTGAAAACGGTTCATCCAATAGTAAGAGAGAAGGATTGCTGATCAAAGTTTTTGCAAGTGAAATACGTTGACGTTCTCCGCCTGAAAGTTGATTCGTCCTCCTTCTCAACAAATGATCAATCTTACAAAGTTTATATAAATGCCCTGCTGCTTCATCGCTGATTTTATTATGCATCTCTAATATTTCTTCTACATAATAATTATTCAGCAACTCAAAGTGTTGTGACAAATAACCAATTTGCGGATGACCTGGAAGTAAAACTTCATCCGGCCCTTTCACTCTTTTGTCTTGATAAGTTACCGATCCTGTTGTTGGCTGGATTAACCCGGCAATAATTTTCAGCAAAGTTGTTTTACCAGAACCAGTTTCGCCCATCAGTCCAAATTTCTCCCCCTTTTTCATGAAAAAACTTATTTCGTGCAGCGTCACACGTTCTTTTTCTGTTCTCGAAATCTGGTCTACAATCAGTTCGGCCATTGGTTTTTGTTGGGACTGCAAAGCTACTTCCAATTTCAGTAAATAATGCCTGTTTCTCTTCAACTCTCATTAGAAATAAGTAAATTGATTCATCAATATTTTAATATGAAAAAGTCTTTATTGTTATCTGTTTTAGTAGCAAGTTCACTGTTCTTTTATACAGTTTCTGTTCAAGCCCAAAAAAAGTATGACGACAAACAATTGACAGCATTGAAAACCCAATTGTCAGAGTCTGTTGGCAAAAGAGCCAAGGATATTCAAGTGATGGTTGATCAGATTTTCAGTTATTCTGAGCTGGGATTTCAAGAGTGGGAGACCTCTGCTTTTATTACTTCTGTTTTGGAAAAAAATGGTTTTAGTGTTGAGAAAGGAATTTCAGGTGTGCCAACTGCTTGGATGGCAAAGTGGGGAACAGGTTCACCAGTGATAGCACTGGGAAGTGATATTGATTGTATTCCGAAAGCATCTCAAAAACCAGGTGTTGCTTACAAGTCGCCGATTGTTGAGGGTGCCCCTGGGCATGGTGAAGGACATAATTCAGGACAAGCGGTGATTATTTATGCAGCTATTGCCATGAAAGAATTGATGCAAAAAGAAAAAATTCCAGGAACCATTGTCATTTGGCCTGGAGTTGCTGAAGAGTTGGTTGGAACAAAAGCTTGGTATATAAGAGATGGATATTTTAAAAACATCGACGCATGTATATTCACACATGTGAGTGGAGATTTTACTTGTGATTATGGTGATAATGGTGGAAACGGATTGGTAAGTGTGAGGTTTGATTTTGATGGTGATGCTGCACACGCTGCAGGTGCACCATGGAGAGGGAAAAGTGCACTCGATGGAGTTGAATTGATGAACGTTGGATGGAATTACAAGCGCGAACATCTAAAACCCACCAACAGATCGCACTATGTTGTTGTAGATGGTGGTGATCAGCCCAATGTTGTTCCATCAAAAGCAAGTGTTTGGTATTATTTCAGGGAAAGAACATATGAAGACATCAAAGCCAATTATGATGCTGGAATCAAAATTGCGGATGGTGCAGCTATGATGTCTGGTACAACTGTTTCACATCAAATTTTGGGAACCGCATGGCCAGGGCATTTCAACAAACCACTCGCTGAAGCGATGTATGCAAATATTAAAAAAGTTGGCATGCCTGTTTGGGATGATAAAGACCAAGCGATGGCAAGAGCAGTTCAGAAATTAGTAGAAGCACCCAAAAAAGACAACAGTGGTAAACCAATTGATGGACTAAGAAAAGAAGTTGACAGTATAAAAGGGTCTGTAGCATTTTCATGGGGTGGAGGTTCAGATGATATCGCAGATATATCATGGAATGTTCCAACAATTGTTTTGCGTTTCCCAGCAAATATTCCAGGAACCAAAGGGCATCATTGGGCAGATGCAATCGCCATGGCTACTCCCATCGCACACAAGGGGTCTACTGCTGGTGCAAAAGCAACAGCGATGACCTTGTTGGATTGCTTTACCAATCCGCTTTTGATACCTGATGCAAAAAAATATTTTAAAGAGGTTCAAACAAAAGATGTTCAGTATAAACCATTCATCACTGAAAAAGATCCTCCTGCCATTCATTTAAATCAGGGAATCATGAATCAGTATAAGGATCAATTGAAAAAGTTTTATTATGATCCTTCTAAGTATGGAACATATTTGGAACAATTGGGAATTGAATATCCAACTGTAAATAAATAAGTTGATCATCATGAAAAATACATTTAACCGAAGAAATTTTTTAGGTTCGACAGCATTATTAACAGGAGGAATTGCATTGCCTTCTTTTCAAGTAGATGATGAACTTCCGCCTTCAATCCGTGATCTCAAGCCAATGATTGATGATGTTGTTCCAATTACCGTTGATGAAAGAAAACAACGGATCGCTAAAGCTCAGGAACTGATGGCGAAAGAAAAATTGGATGCAATTTTTATGGAGGGCACAACAACCTGTTTCTATTTTACTGGAATGAGATGGGGACAAAGTGAGCGAACGTTTGGTGTAGTCATTCCAGCAAAAGGTGAAATTGTTTATGTGTGTCCAAAGTTTGAAGATGATCGTGCCAAAGAATTAATCAATACTGCATTTGGATCTGAATTGCGTTGTTGGGAAGAACATGAGAGTCCTTATCAGGTTATATTAAATATTGTAAAAGACCGTGGTGTCAAATACAGAAGAATAGGGATGGAAGAGCGGGTGCGTTTTTTTATCGCAGATGGAGTGAGAAAAATTGCAAGCGGTTTTGAAGTAGTTGATGCAACACCGGTAACTGCAGGTTGCAGAATGTATAAAACCAAAGCTGAAATTGCATTGATGCAAAAAGCAAATGATGTAACGATTGAAGCATACAAAGCTGCATTTGCAACGATTGTTCCTGGAATGTCTCAGTCGACTCTCTCAGTTAATATTGCAAGTGCATTCAGAAAATTAGGATACAGTGGTGGGGCAAGTGTTCAGGTAGGTAAATATTCAGCGCTGCCTCATGGTAGCATCACACCTCAGACCATTCGAGAAGGAGATGTTGTAATGGTAGATGGTGGTACAAGTTGTGAAGGCTATGCATCAGATATTACACGCACCATTGTTGTTGGAAAGCCAACTCAACGACAAACGGATGTTTGGAATTTGGAAAAGAAAGCACAGGATGCTGCTCTTGCTGCTATGAAAATTGGTGCACCATGTGAAGTGGTAGATGCAGCTGCAAGAAATGTTATCGAGGATGCAGGCTTTGGTAAAAATTATGGTTTGCCAGGCTTACCACACAGAACAGGGCATGGTATTGGATTAGAAGGGCATGAATGGACAAACTTTGTTAAAGGGAATACCACCAAAATAGCACCTGGTATGTGCTTCAGTGATGAACCAACTATTTCAATTCCTGGTGAATTTGGTATACGCCTCGAAGACTGTGTATATATTAGTGAGGATGGGCCTCACTTTTTTACCAAACAAAGCATTTCTATAGAACAACCATTTGGATAAATCAATTTTATGATCAAGAAAATTTTATTGAGCTTTTTGGCAATCATTATGATTATCATAGGACTCACTTTTACAAGTCGTTTTTCACATTTAAGAAATTTTGCAGTATGGGGAGTGCATACCATCCATGATTACAAAACGCATCCTACCAGATTGGTAGCAAGTGGAGGTCATCCACAACCATGGTTGTTCGATTCTTCGTATAACAAAAAAGAAATACCAGCGAACTTGATGACCATCATCGACTCCAATGATACCCATGCTTTTCTCGTTCTTCAACATGGTAAGTTGGTATATGAAAAATATTGGGATGGATATGATACTGCCAGATTAAGCGGTTCATTTTCTGCTGCGAAAAGTATCATCTCTTTGTTGATTGGAATTGCCCTAGATGAAGGGAAAATAAAATCTCTCGAAGAACCAGTTTCAAATTATATACCCCATTTTAAAACAAATGGATTAGAAAAAATTCGCATCAAAGATTTACTGACGATGAGTTCTGGCACCAATTATAATGAAGCAGACAAAGGATACTTTAGTCTTAATGCATATGGTTACTATGGAGATGACGAAGAATACATGGTTGGTAAAATGGAAAGAAAAGAAGAACCTGGAGTTTATTGGCAATATAGAAGCGGTGATACCCAAGTATTAGGCTTGATCGTTGAGAAAATATTTAATAAATCCATCTCTGATTTGGTATCAGAAAGATTTATGCAACCCATGGGTGCAGAAGCAGATGCACTTTGGTTACTGGATGGATCAAAAAAACATGAAAAAGCTTTTTGCTGCTTCAACGCAGTTGCAAGAGATTATGCACGATTCGGACAACTGGTATTGAACAAGGGTAAATGGAATGACAAACAAATTGTTTCAGAGAAGTATATCAATGAGGCTACCACTCCTGCTAGCTATTTGAAGGATAGATATGAGAATGATAATCCTGTTGATTTTTATGGGTATCAATATTGGATCGTCAACCACAGTGGTGTTCATGCAATTGCTCAAAATGGACTCTTCGGACAATATGTGTACATCATACCAGAAAAAAATGCCGTTGTTGTTAGATTAGGTGAATCTAAAGTCATCAAACCAATTCATCACCACCAACCTGAAAATTATACATACATAGATGCAGCACTCTCCGTGTTGCAGTAGATGAAAATAAAAAGGCCAGATGTTGATCTGGCCTTTTTTATTTAGAGGATAACAGCGTCTAACTGTTGCGACTTGTATAATTGATTGTAGTCCATAATGGATTTTCTTAGTGCCTCCAGATTTTTCTTCTGTGTATTCCACTCACTTTGTAAATCAGCAAGACGTGTTTTGATGCCTTGTGTAATGCGGGGATCTGGAGAATCTGCAAGTCCTTTGATATTGAAAAATTCTGAATTGATCTTGCTTGGCCAGTTGATTACATCCTGTCCGTTTTGAATTCTGCTTTCAACAATGTTTGATTCCCATCCTTCAATGCTCTTCAATAAATTTTTAGCTTCAGTCATAATTTTTTCTGCTCCAGTTTTATCCTTCAATACATCAACCTGATTTTGTAATTGCTTTTTAACTTTTCTTACTTCATTGACGGTTTTGTGAATCTCAGTGATGTTTGAAACAATGGTTTTCAAAATACTTTGCTGCTCATTCCATTCTGCTTCGGTTGCCTGAATACTTGGGTTACTCAACAATGTAATTTCAGTTTCAACTGAACCATTTTTTGTCTCAAGTTTTGCTTTGTATTTTCCTGGTTTTACCGAATATCCATTGTAGGTTCCCCATACATATACGCCTTTCACATCAGGACTTACCTGGTCTACCCTGAAGTCCCACAGAAATCTGTTGTGTCCTTTTGCAACTGGAATGGTTGGAACAGGCAATGGACCTCCTGGATATTTACTGTATGATTCATCTTTTTTATTGCTGTAAGTTCTGATTACGTTGCCTGCTACATCACTGATGATCAGCTTCACAGTTTCACTGTCCAACGATGCTGGAAGGAAATAATCAAGGATCACTCCTTCTGGTGCATTTTGACCTGCGGTATATTTTTCTTCTGGTAATCCATTACCACCTCCAAATTTGTAAGATGGTTTTGGTGATACAATTTTTACTGTAGTTGCATCTACATATTGTTGAACAGCACCCAAATCATCCAAGATCCAAAATGCTCTTCCGGCTGTAGCTGCAATCAGGTCATTGTCTCTGATAATTAAATCGGTTACTGGAACGATTGGTAGGTTTCTTTGGAAAGTCTCCCAAGTCAATCCTCCATCTTTAGACAAGTAAAATCCTCTTTCACTGCCAGCGTATAATATATTTTTATTTTTCTTGTCTTCACGAATCACTTTTATAAAATCATCTGATTTTACACCATTAATGATTTTGGTCCATGTCTTTCCATAATCCGTGGTCTTGTATGAATAAGCGCCATAATCATTGAATTTGTATCTGGTGGCAGCAACATATGCAGTTCCTTTATCAAAAGATGATAATTCAATGCTATTGATTTGTGATTCAGCCAAGTCTGGAGGCGTAACATTTGTCCATGTTTTTCCTCCATCCATAGTTACTTGTACAAAACCACAATCGCTTCCTGTCCAGATCACTCCTTTCTCCAATGGAGATTCCGCGATATAGAAAAGTGTATTGTAATTTTCTCCACCTGCTCCTTCGTTGGTGAATGGAATTCCACCGGGACCCTGTTTTGATTTTTCATTGCGTGTAAGATCCGGGCTGATCGCTTCCCAGCTCATTCCGCCATTGGTTGATTTCAATAAAACATTTCCTCCATGATAAATTGTTTTTGGATCATGGGGAGAAACAATGATGGGTGCATTCCAATTGAAACGGTATTTCATGTTGCGGGGTTCAATCGCAAGATTCATGGTTGGATATGCCTGAATATCTTTTGTTTCATTTGTTTTGGTATTCAATACTTCTATATAGCCTTGATAACATCCAGCATATATCAATGACGGATCGTTGATATCAAATGCAGGAAATGCAGATTCACAACCTGGTCCGATGCTCCAATCTCTCTCTGTCAATGCTGGTCCGTTGCTTCTGCTAGCAACAATTACAGATGTATTGTCTTGTTGACCTGCATATAATTTATATGGGAATACATTGTCTGCGTTCACTCTATAAAATTGTGCAGTTGGTTGATTCATGATGGATGACCATGATTTTGTATTGTCGTATGTAATCTCAGCACCTCCATCATCGGCCAATGCAATGATGCCTGAATAATTAGGGTGAATCCAGAGATCATGTGTATCTCCATGTTGTACTTTAACGGGTGCAAATGTTCTTCCCCCATCAATGGATTTCATGACAGGTGCATTCAGCACATATACAAGATTTTCATTTTTAGGATCTGCAAATACTTCCATGTAATACCATGAGCGTGAACAGATGTCCTGGTTATTGGAAAGCATAGCCCAATTTTTTCCTCCATCATCAGATCTGTATAAACCTGATTTTGCTTTTTCAGTTTCAACAATTGCGAATACTCGGTTTGAGTTTGCACGAGAAACACTGATACCGATTTTACCCATTTGCTTTGGTAAACCATCTGTTAGTTTTGTCCAAGTATTTCCTTCATCGGTAGATTTCCAGATGGCAGATCCCGGTCCACCACTTGAAACTGTCCATGGAAATCTTCTGTGTTCCCATGATGCAGCATAAAGAATTCTTGGATTGTTCATGTCCATTGACAAAGAAGAAATACCAGTACTGTCATTGATGTATAAAACTTTTTTCCATGTTGCACCTCCATCGATTGATTTGTAAACGCCACGATCATTGTTAGGGCCATGAACTGTTCCCTGAGATGCTACAAAAACGATGTCTGAATTTTTTGGATGGATGGCGATATCAGAAATATGTCGGGTTTTTTCTAAACCAATATTCTTCCAAGTTTTACCTGCATCCGTAGATTTATAAACGCCGTTTCCATAACTCGTCATCACGCCTCTTACTGCGTGTTCACCTGTTCCAACATATATTACATTTGGATCAGACTCAGCAACAGCTATATCGCCGATACTTCCTACTGTAAAAAAACCATCAGAAATATTTTTCCAGCTGATGCCACCATCCTCTGTTGTCCATACTCCACCTCCGGTGTATCCTGCATAAAATTTCTGATCATTGTTGATGACTCCGCTTACTGCATTGGCGCGGCCTCCTCTGAATGGACCAACATTTCTCCATTTTAAATTTTTGAAAGTTGAGTCAGGACTCACCGTTGCAATTACATGAGCAACTTCTTTTTTCTTTTGTGCCGATGCAAACAAGAGGCTGCAGGCAAACAATCCAAGGAGCAATTTTCTCATAAAGATGGTTTGAATAAATAATTTCAATTAAAGGGTATTGAAGATATAAAAAAAGCTCCACCGAAGTGGAGCTTAACACATAAAAGTGTGATGTGAAATCTTATTTCTTGATTTCCCAACCCGGACGATAATTTCTTGTCACAAATTGGTTGGCATCTTCGAAGTTGGTAATCTTCATGTTGGTGCCATCCCACAATAGTTTCTTTCTTCCATAGAATTCGAAACCATTTCTTCCGGCAGCATTTTTCACTTCTCTGCGCAACATGTAGCTTCTAATGGCAAGGTTACCCATCAGTACTGTTTCAGTCAACGGACCAGAATAATCGAATGATGAAGTCAGCGCTTTATGTTCCTTGCTGTTGAAACCTGCCTTACATGCTTCTGTCCATGCAACTTGATGTCCAAATTCAGGTAAACCTTTCGGAGCATTTGGATCTGGAGCTGGCATGGTGATTCTTTCGCCGTTGTTGAGATAGATCTTTGGATTGTTTCCATACATACCAATCACCATTACTCCTTTAGAACCATGTAAGTACACTCCATTGTCGCCACCTGCATCTGGACTCAATGGTTCGTCTGCAGGAATCTGATCAGGGTGGAAAGGTTTCAAACCTCCATCCATCCAAACCATTTTCAATTGAGATTTATTTTTCTTTGTTTCAGGGAATTTGATTTCAACCAATGCAGAAGGAGGACATCCTTCAGGTATAAATTCAGGTGTCCAGTCTTTGATGAAAACCTGTCCCACACTGCATTCTACCTCGGTAGGATAACCCAATCCAAGAATTCTGAATGCAGAATCGATGGTATGACATCCGATATCTCCCAATGCACCTGTACCAAAATTCCACCATCCTCTCCATTTGAATGGATGATACAATGGATTGTAATCTACATATTCAGCGGGGCCGAGCCATGTGTTCCAATCTTCAGGTGACATGGATGCAGGAAGTGCAGGCTTGTCTTTTGGAACTGGAATACCTTGTGGCCAAACAGGGCGGTTGGTCCAAATCTCCACTTTATGAACAGGTCCGATGATTCCTTTATTGAACCAATCGATTGCAACTTGTTGTTGCGGGTTAGATGAACCTTGGTTACCCATTTGTGTAACCACTTTATATTTTCTTGCAGCTTCAGTCATCATGCGGGCCTCCGCAATGTTGTGTGTGAGCGGCTTTTGAACGTATACATGTTTACCCATTTGCATGCAGGCCATGGCAGCGAACGCGTGAAAATGGTCTGGTGTTGAAATGGTAATTGCATCGATGTCTTTGCCGGATTCATCCAGCATTTTTCTGAAATCTTTGTAGCGCTTTGCATTCGGAAATTTTTCTACTGCAACTTTCGCTCTGTCAAAGTCAACATCCGTCAGCGCCACAACATTACACGCACCATTGTTGTATGCATTGATGATATCTGATTGGCCTTTGCCACCTGCACCAATTGCAGCAATATTCAATTTATCGCTTGGGGCTGTATAACCCTTCCCAATAACATGACGGGGTACGATAAAGAATCCAGCTGCTGCAAGTGAACTTTCTTTGATGAAATTTCTTCGATTTTTTTGTTTCGACATAGCAAGCTTTTTTAAATGAATGATGAATACCTAAGTTACAATTCGAGCGTAAGATTTATTACATTTAGTACTATAATTTTTTCTTATGCTCAAAATAACTTTTCGTTGGATGACTTTTTTAGGGATTATTTGCGTTGCCCAACTTACATCTGCTCAAATCATTCCTAAATCACATCTATCACATCTTTCCTGGAGAATGATCGGTCCACATCGTGCTGGACGTACTGTTGGCATGTGCGGGGTTCCTTCTCAGCCCAATGTATTTTACATTGGTGTAAACAATGGAGGTGTTTGGAAAACAACAGATTATGGAAATACCTGGGCGCCTATTTTTGATGATCAGAATACCGGATCAGTTGGTGATGTGGTTGTTGCACCTTCCAATCCCAACGTTATATATGTAGGAAGTGGGGAAGGCATTCAACGCCCTGACCTTTCAGTAGGCAATGGAGTTTATAAATCTACTGATGCTGGGAAGACATGGGTTAATTTAGGATTGCATGATGCTCAACAAATAGGAGGCATTGCAGTAGATGTACAAAATGAAAACAGAATTTTTGTAGCAGCCTTGGGGCATCCTTATGGGCCCAACAAAGAGAGAGGTGTTTACCGCAGTTTGGATGGCGGAAAGACTTTTCAGCAAGTTTTATTTATCAATGAAAACACAGGCGCAGTGCAGGTTGCCATCGATCCAAATAATTCAAATATTATCATTGCAGATATTTGGGCTGCACGTCAGGGCCCTTGGGAAAATGGTGCTTGGAATGGAGTTGAAAGCGGATTGTTTAAATCTGAAGATGGTGGAAATACATGGAGAAAATTGACAAAAGGACTCCCAACAACTACTGAAGATGGATTAGGAAGAATTGGATTTACGATCGCGCCAAGCAATTCAAAAAGAATGTATGCAACTGTTGATGCAGAAAAAAAAGGTGGGATATATAGGAGTGATGATGGCGGTGAATCTTGGTATATGCTAACTGAAGATGGAAGGTTATGGGGAAGAGGATCTGATTTCGCGGAAGTAAAAGTTGATCCTAAAAATCAGGATATTGTTTATTCTGCCAATGTAGTTACATGGAAATCGGTTGATGGAGGAAAAAGCTGGACCGGCATCAAAGGTGCACCTGGCGGAGATGATTATCATAGAATTTGGATCAATCCAAACAACCCCAATATTATTGCACTGGGATTGGATCAGGGTGGAACCATCACTGTTAATGGCGGTGAAACATGGTCTTCATGGTACAATCAAGCCACAGCTCAATTCTATCATGTGAGCACTGATAATGCTTTCCCGTATAATGTATATGGCGGACAACAGGAGAGCGGTTCAGTTGGAATTGCATCCCGTTCCAATGATGGAAATATTACTTTCAGAGAATGGCATCCTGTTGGTGTTGAGGAATATGGATATGTTGCAGCAGATCCATTGGATCCAAACATTATATATGGCGGAAAGATTACTAAATATGATAAACGTAATGGGCAGGTTCAAAATATATCACCTGTTCCTGTTAGAGATGGGAAGGTTAGATTTATCAGAACAGCTCCAGTAATGTTTTCACCCGTTGATCAAAAGACTTTATACTTCGCAGGAAATATCATTTTCAAAACTACAGATGGAGGAAACAGTTGGTCAACTATTAGTCCGGATTTAACACGTGCAACTTATGATATTCCATCAAGCGTTGGTGTATTCACAGATGAGAAGATGAAGAATATGCCAAGAAGAGGCGTTGTATATGCATTGGCTCCATCTAATAAAAACATCAATACAATTTGGGCTGGAACTGACGATGGATTGGTTCATATAACAAGAAATGGAGGATTGAATTGGAAAGATATTACACCAAGTGGTGTTACATCGTGGAGTAAAATATCACAAATTGATGCAAGTCATTTTGATGACAACACTGCTTATGTGGCTGTTAATAGAATACGATGTGATGATATGAAACCACATATTTATAGAACACATGATGGTGGTGCATCTTGGAAAGAAGTGGTAAGTGGCTTACCCAATGAACCAATCAATACAGTCAGAGAGGATCCTGTTCGTAAAGGACTGTTGTATGCGGGTTCTGAAAATGCAGTGTATGTTTCCTTTGATGATGGTGAACATTGGCAATCACTTCGTCAGAACATGCCTTGTACCTCAATTAGAGACTTGGTTGTGAAAGACGATGATTTGGTAATTGGAACACATGGTAGAAGCTTTTGGATCATGGATAACATCAGCTCTTTGAGACAATTGAATACTACAGCTGCATCATCAACAAATATTTTATTCAAGCCACAAAAGGCTGTAAGGGTGCGATGGAATATGAATACAGATACACCTTTACCACCCGAAGAGCCTGCCGGACAAAATCCACCTGATGGTGCAATGATTGAATTTTTTCTGAGTGAAAAAGCCAATTCAGTAGAATTGGAAATTTTAGATCAATATGGAAAACTTGTAAGAAAATATTCCAGCAATGATACCATGTATAAAATTCCAGATGTAAATATTCCACTATACTGGATTAGGCCACAGCAGATGCTTTCAACCAATGCAGGTATGCAGAGATTTTTATGGGACTTTCATTATGAACCTTTGAATGAATCTCCAAGTTATCCGATTGCAGCTGTAAAAAACAATACTGCTCCAGATCCTACATCTCCCTGGGCGATGCCTGGAACGTATACTGTTCGATTAAAAGTAAATGGACGGGTACAAGAGCAAACGTTTAATGTAGTGATGGACCCTCGTGTAAAAACTTCGTTGAAAGATTTACAAAGACAACATGACCTATCAATGATTTGTTATGAAGGGAAGAAACTGACAGCTGGGAAGAATCCACCATTATATAGAAAGTTTAATGCTTTGTTTGAAGTAGTTTCTACTTCTGATATGGCGCCAACTTCTCAAACTGAGAAAGCGATTATTCAGGCACAACAGGAACTTTCAAAAAAATAAAAATTCAATCAACATGAAATTGTTTTTCTGGTTTACCACTTTGATATACAGCGTAGGGGCATTTGCGCAAATTTCCATCAATCCTGCTTTGCTGAAAGGATCATGGAAGGCCAACTGGATCAGTTGCCCTGGAATTCCCCAAAGAGATTATGGAGTATATCATTTTAGAAAAACATTTTCACTGGAAACCGTCAAAGAAAAATTCATTGTTCATGTTAGTGCAGACAATAGATATCGATTGTTTGTAAATGGAACTGCTGTCTGCAGCGGTCCTGCGAGAGGGGATTTGTACAATTGGTATTTCGAATCAGTTGACATCGCACCTTATTTGCACAAGGGTCAAAATACAGTTGCTGCCTTGGTTTGGAACATGGGCGTACACGCACCGGTTGCACAAATTTCAAATCAAACTGCATTTGTATTGCAGGGAGACTCAGATTACGAAAGTGTTCTGAATACCAATCAGAGTTGGAAAGTTATAAATGATTTATCCTATGTTCCTTGTTCTCTTGATAACGGTGCAAGGGTGAAATCGTATATGGTAGTTGGGCCTGGCGATCAGGTGGATGCAAAAAAATATCCTTGGGGCTGGGAGAAAGAAAATTATGATGATACTGCTTGGTTAAAAGCAAGTACCATTACAAACCCTGTTAATGTTGGATATGGTTCAGATAATTTGTGGAGTTTAAAAGAAAGAAATATTCCATTGATGTTTGAGCGGATGCAACGAATTCCATCTGTAAGAAGAAGTTCAGGCATGGAGGTATCTAATGGTTTTTTAGGGGGCAATTCAACATTGATTGTTCCTGCCAATAAAACTGTTTCTATTTTGTTAGATCAATCTTATAATACTGTTGCGTATCCACAATTGGTAACAAGCAAAGGGAAAAATGCAGAGATTAAATTGAGTTATACCGAAGCGCTTTTGGTGGATACGAATTCAGTTAAATACAAAGGCATAAATGTAAATGGTCCACACCGAAGAAAAGATTTTCAAAAAGGAAACAGAAATGATGTCGACAGTAAATTGGTGATTGGCAACTATGATATTTTCATAGCGGATGGAGGTGAAAAGAGAGTGTTCAGACCACTTTGGTTTAGAACGTATCGCTACATGCAATTGGATATAACAACCAAAGACGAGCCATTGGAAATAAATGATTTGTATGGTATGGCTACTGGCTATCCATTCGAAGTGAAAGCATCTTTTGTATCAAATGATTCATCGCTTCAGCAGATTTGGGATATTGGTTGGAGAACAGCCCAATTGTGCGCAGGTGAAACATATTTTGATTGTCCTTATTACGAGCAATTGCAATATGAGGGAGATACAAGAATTCAATCACTAATCTCATTGTATGTAACTGGAGATGATCGATTGATGCGAAAAGCCATTCTGGATTTTTATCACTCAAGAGTTCCGGAGGGATTGACACAGGGGAGATATCCAAGCAGCAGACTGCAGGTAATACCACCTTTTTCATTGTATTGGGTAAGTATGTTGCATGATTACTGGATGCACAGAAGTGATTTCAAATTTGTTGAACAGTTTCTAATGCCCGTCGCAGGCGTGTTGGATTGGTATGAAAAAAGAATTGATGCAGAGAAAAATATGTTAGGCCCCATGAAGTGGTGGAACTTTGTAGATTGGAATCAGAAGTTTCCAGGAGGAACACCTGATGGTGCAAATGAAGGAAACTCTTCCGTAATTACATTTCAATATATATATACCTTAAAGCAAGCTGCAGACTTGTTCAATTATTTTGGAAAAACCTCAGCGGCAAGTCATTACAGGAGCCTGGCAGAAAAATTAGGAAAAGCAACTTTTGTAAAATGTTATGATGAGAAAAAAGGGGTGCTCGCAAATACTCCGTTGAAAAATACGTTTAGTCAGCATGCAAGCATCATGGGAATTTTATCTGGAAGTGTACCAAAAGAACTCCAGCAAAAAATGATCATGAATGTTTTAACAGATACATCCATCAGTCAGGCTACTTTTTATTACAGATTTTATTTAAACAGAGCTTTGAACTATACAGGAAATGCAGACAGGTATTATAAAGAGTTGAAACCTTGGAGAGATATGATAAATCTTGGGCTCACCACTTTTGCTGAAGAGCCAGATCCAACAAGATCGGATTGTCATGCATGGAGTTCTAGTCCGAATTACGATTTTTTTGCAACTATCTGTGGAATTAATCCCTCTAAACCAGGATTTGCATCTGTTAAAATTGCACCTGCTCTAGGCGAACTGAATCATGTTGTTGGTGAAATGCCCCATCCCAATGGCATGATCAAAGTTGAAATTCAAAAAGATGGAGCAAATGGTGTGATTGCCAATATTGAATTGCCATCCAATATTCCAGGGGTATTTTCTTGGAAGGGGAAGCAGGTATCACTTCACCCTGGAAAGCAACAGATAAAATTCTGATTAAATTCTTTTGGCAAATTTTTGAGCCTTCAATGAAAGTTCAGTTGCAAGAAAGCAATGTGCTTGTGGCATCGCTGTTTCAGTTCTGTTCACAACATCATCAACAAATAACTTTCCAAAAGGCAGTTGTGTATCTCTACAGTCAATGTACTTGGTTTCTTTGTTGTTGGCGTAATACAAATGATTGCCACTGTCGTATCGTGCGATGTCGATATTTTTTCTAATCTCTATGAATCCTTCTGTTCCAAGAATGGTTAGTCTTCCATCTCCCCATGTTTTTAAACCATCCGGTGTGAACCAATCCACTCTGATGTATCCTTGTCCACCATTGCCTTTCAGCATTACATCGCCAAAGTCTTCAAAATCCGGTTTATCAGGATGATTTACATTTCCAATTTGTGAGGCCACCACTTCTGCACTGGTGGAGCCAGTAAAATAAAGGAATTGATCAAACTGGTGGGATGCAATATCTGTGATGATTCCACCAAATTTCTTTTTGTCCCAAAACCACTCTGGTCTTGATTTTGGATTGATGCGGTGTGGGCCAAGTCCAATGGTTTGTATCACTTTTCCAATCAATCCCTGCTGAATCAACTCACCCGCTTTAATGGTTGCCTTGTTTTCAAAGCGCTCACTGAACATGATCGAATAGATGCGCTTGGTTTCTTTTTGAACTTTTCTTACTTCAGCAAGTTGTTCCAAGGTTGTAATGCCCGGTTTATCAACCAGATAATCTTTACCATGTTTCATCACCTGAACGCCAAGTGGAGCTCTTTCAACTGGGATGCCAGAACTTAAAATGAGTTGAATTGAATTGTCTTCTAAAATTTCTTGTGCAGATGAAGCGACCTTAACCTGGGGGAAAGCTTTTGTAAAAGCTGCGATCAATTCAGGTTCTTTTGCATATACTGCAACTAGTTCGCCTCCGCCGTTGATGACGGAGTTGCACATACCATATATATGATTGTGGTTGATATTGATAACTGAAAACCTGATTCGTTTTTCTACAACTATCTCTGTATTGCGATCTGAAGAAAAAGATGATAGCAAAGGCATACCGCTTGCTGCAATGGTTGATTTTAGAAAAGTTCTTCTTGGAAACATAGTATATGTTTTATGTTATAATTGCTTTATCGAATTTACTGAATCAGTTAGGCATATGCTGCAATTCTACGAAATCGATTTATTTTATCAGATAATCAATAATCAGTACACCAAGGAGCCCCATGATAGATACAATCGTCTCCATGATGGTCCAAGATTTTAATGTTTGGCGAATGCTCAGGTTGAAATATTCTTTGAACAACCAGAATCCGCTATCATTAACATGCGAGAGCATGAGGCTTCCTGATCCAACTGCCAGCACCATCAAGCTGGGATCAGTATTGGTTGCAACAACAACAGGCGCAATGATGCCGGCTGTTGTTAAACCCGCTACGGTGGCAGATCCCATGGCAACTCGAATGATCGCACTGATCAGCCATCCAAGCAAGAGTGGAGGCATTTGTAATTGATTGAAGGCATCACCCAGCTGTGCACTTACGCCGCTTTGAACATATACTTCTTTCAGTGCGCCAGCACCAGATACAATCAAAATGATCATCAATACATCTTTAATAGAATCGGCATAGGTATGCATGATGTTTGCAATAGAATTGCCCCTGGTAATTCCAAGTGCAACTGTGGCATATATCATTGAAATAAACATCAGCATGCTTGGATCTGATATAAACTGAATCAATGCTGGTGTAGTTGAAGAAGTTTTATTGAGGTTGAAATATGTGGTGATCAATAATATAAATACCGGTAGCAGGCAAGTGATGATGCTGTTGAAGAATCCTGGTAAAGATGCTTCTTTAATTTCTTTGGGTTTGAAAGTCTGAAGAGGTTCAACATCCATTTTTTTCAGGGTAGTTACAAACAATGGTCCAGCTACAGTGATTGTTGGGATGGCGATGCATATCCCATACAAGAGGGTTTTGCCCATATCTGCATGCAATTGATTAACAAGTGCAGCGGGTGAGGGGTGTGGCGGGAGGAGTCCGTGTGTTACAGAGAGTGCAGAGAGCATCGGAATGCCAACATATACTGCCGGGAGTTTAAGTCGGTATACAATGGAGAAAATGAGGGGAACCAGGAGTACAAATCCAACATTATAAAAAAGTGGAATTCCAACTATAAAGCCTGTGAGTACCAGCGCCCAGGTGATCTTTTTTTCTCCGAATGCCTTCAAGAGCACATCGCTGATTCTCTGTGCAGCACCCGATTCAGCTACCATTTTGCCTATCATCGCTCCAAAGAGGATTACCATCAGCAATGAACCCAATGTGTCGCCAACTCCTTTCTGGATTGCACCCGGAATTTTCTCTAAGGGCATACCCAGCAGGAGCCCCCCCAAGAGGGAAACAATGATAAAGGAGATGAATGTATTGCACTTGGCCCATGAAATGAGCAAAATAAGTAGAACAATACAGATGGCAATCGTTAAGAAAAGCATTGCGTAATTTATTATGTCAAATATTATGTTGGATTAAAACTTTAAGTAATTTAAACATTCTATTTAATATAGTTAATCATTAAAACCGCCATTATGAAAAATAGAAGATCGTTCCTTCAGCTTTCTGCACTGGGTGTTGCAGGAGCCATTGCCAAGCCATCATTTGCGATGGAGCCATTTGAAAAATCAACAGAGTTTCCTATTGGATTTGCAGGATATTCATTTGCAAAATTTGATATCGATAAAATGATATCCATGATGCAAAGACTTAATGTGAAGAATCTCTCTGTAAAAGAAATCCATTTGCCGCTTAACAGCACCAAAGAAGCCATTGAAGTTGCAAAGAAAAAATTTGTTGATGGAGGCATCAATGTATACACCGTTGGAGTAGTATACATGCGCTCGAAAGAAGCTGTAGATCAGGCTTTTGAATATGCAAAGATGGTTGGTGTTGAAATGATTGTAGGGGTGCCTAATCAGGATTTGCTTTCATACGCAGAAGCGAAGGTGAAAGAGACCAATATTCGCTTGGCAATTCATAACCACGGACCAGAAGATAAATTATATCCATCACCAAAAGATATTTATGATCGCATAAAAAATTTTGATAGCCGCGTTGGGCTTTGCATTGATATTGGGCACACACTTCGTGCAGGTGTATTACCTGAGAAAGCAGTCAAGGATTACCGCGATCGTTTGTTTGATTTACATGTGAAGGATGTTACTGCCATGGCCAAAGATGCAAAGGTGCTTGAAATCGGAAGAGGTGCTATTAATTATCCAGCATTTATGGAAGCACTCGATAAGATTAACTATAAGGGCATGTGCAGCATTGAATACGAAAAAGATATGTCTGATCCTTTGGTGGGAATGGCAGAATCTGTTGGTTTCGTTAAAGGGATCATGCGGGGATAAATTCAATCCAGTGAAACTAAATGAGTATAAAATCTTTAATGATTACGGAATTGCAAAGTTGATTGAGGATGCTTCTGGTACAAAGGCGTTGATATCAAACCAAAAGTTCGAAATGGGGCAAGTGATTGCCCCGTTTTTTGCTAGAGCAACATTCCAACAACCAACTTATCTCACTGTTCAGATAAGTGATGAAGAACATATTTTATTAGGGCCTGAATTTCTTCAATATACAAACCACAGTTGTGATCCGAATGCATTTTTTGATACAACTGAGATGAAGTTGGTTGCATTGAAAGAGATCAAGCCCAACGAGGATATTACTTTTTTCTATCCTTCCACAGAATGGAAGATGGACCAGGCATTTGAATGCCTTTGTGGATCTCCTCATTGTTTGAAAATTATTCAAGGCGCTTATAAGTTGACAAAAGAACAACAGTTATCCTATAAACTAAATAACTTTATCATCCGTAAAATTCAAGAATCAGTTATTTAAACTCAGTCATTTGAAAAAAGTTTTAATTTATTTTATTTGTTTACTTCCTGTAATCAAAACTTTCGCTCAGCAAAAAGACAAAAAATTAGAGGCTACTGTTTCTAAACTTATTGAGGGTTTTAATGGGCAGATTGGTGTATATGTAAAAAGTTTGAAAACGGGCAGGACCATTTCTATCAATGGAGATACCGTTTTTCCTACTGCAAGTATTGTAAAAGTGCCGATACTTATTGGCATCATGGATCGAATCAATAAAAATGAACTGAACTATCACCAAAAGTTGGTATGGTATGATACATTGAATTATGATCCTGGTGAAGATATCGTCGCATATTTGAAGCCTCAAACCGAAATTGAATTGAGCAAAGTAATGATGTTGATGATGACCATTTCGGACAACACAGGAAGTTTGTGGTTGCAGCGTATTGCAGGTACTGGAACAAGGATTAATAATTTATTGGACAGCATGGGATATCATGCAACCCGCGTCAACAGCAGAACTCCTGGCAGAGAAGCAACCAGAGCAGTGTTCGGTTGGGGGCAAACCACACCCAATGAAATGGGGAAAATTTTTGAAGACATCGTGAACGGTAAAATTATCAATAAGGAAGTTTCTGATAAAATGTTGCGTATCATGAGTCGACAATATTGGGATGAAGAAGCTTTATCATCTATTCCACCCACTGTTTTTGTTGCATCCAAAAATGGCGCAGTGAATGCCAGCAGAAGTGAGGTGCTTTATGTAAATGGCAAACATCCTTACATATTTAGTGTATTTACAAAAAACAACAAGGATATCAGTTGGGAGCATGACAATGAAGCATGGCAGCTGACAAGAAAATTATCAAAGTTGTTATGGAATTATTTTAATGAATAAAAACTTATCATGAGGTCATCATTTTTTCTTTTTGCAATTGTTGTTCTCTTTTCATGTAACAGAACAAACAGGGCAGATAAAGTGTATGTCAATGGAAATATCTGGACAGGTGATTCATCCAATCCATCTGCAACCACTATTGCAATCAAAGGCGATAAAATAATTTATGTTGGGAATGATCCTTCAAAAGTTTCAGGAGGTGAGGTCATTGATTTGAAAGGTAAAATGATGGTGCCTGGATTTACAGACAACCACACCCATTTTCTTTCAGCAGGATATGGATTGTCTAGTGTTCATTTGAAAGATGCGATGACAAAAGCAGCGTTTATTCAACGCATCAGTGATTTCTGTAAAAGCCATCCAGGAAATTCATGGATCAAAGAAGGGGGTTGGGACAATGAAAATTGGGGAGGAGAATTGCCAAGCAAGGAGTGGATAGATTCAGTAACAGGAGATCATCCAATATTCATTTCACGTTATGATGGTCATATGGCATTTGCAAATTCAAAGGCTATGGAACTTGCAGGTGTGAATGCGAATACAGTTTCTCCTGATGGTGGCGTTGTTGTTAAAAATGCTAAAGGAGAATTGACAGGTTGTTTTAAGGATCAGGCCATGTCATTAATCGATAAAGTTATTCCTGAACCTACTGAAGCTGAGTTGGAGGAATATTACAAAGCTGCATCTCAACATGCTTTTGAAAGAGGTGTAACGCATGTCAATGACATGGGATCTTATGGTGGATGGATAGATTTGGCTACCTACCGTAGAGTTGCAGAAAAAAATAAATCTATGATTCGCATGTATGCGTTCATGCCTTTATCAACATGGAGCAAACTCGATTCATTTGTTCAAAAAAATGGCAGAGGTGATGATATGTTGAAGTGGGGAGGTTTAAAAGGATATGTTGATGGCTCATTGGGTTCAACCACTGCATGGTTTCATCTCCCTTACTTGGATGATCCAACATCAACAGGACTTACCATTACTGATACAACTGATTTGAAAACTTGGGTAAAAGGTGCAGACAAAGCTGGTTTGCATGTTGCAGTGCATGCCATCGGAGATCGTGCAAATGATTTTATTTTGTCTGTTTATGAAGATGCAGATAAATCAAATGGATCAAGAGATAGAAGATTTCGTGTAGAGCACGCACAGCATGTTCGATTGGAATCTATTGAAAATTTTGCAAAACAACATGTTATCGCATCCATGCATCCCTATCATTTGGTAGATGACGGGATCTGGGCGTATAAGCGACTTGATGAGAAAAGACTAAGAGGAACTTATGCATTCAGAGAAATGATGAACAAAGGTGTAGCTGTGACATTTGGATCTGACTGGCCAGTAGCGCCAGTTGACGCATTGTTTGGTATATATGCCGCAGTAACAAGACAAACAGGCGATGGGAAAAATCCGGGCGGTTGGTATCCTGATCAAAAAATTTCTGTTGATGAAGCATTGACATCGTATACTGCAAACAATGCTTACGCCTCTTTTATGGAAGGTAAATTAGGTGTTCTTAAAGCTGGCTATTATGCTGATTTTGCAGTGCTGGATCAAGACTTACATAAAATCGATCCTGTTAAAATCAAAGAAGTTAAAGTAGTGTTGACGGTATTGAATGGCGAGGAAGTGTATAAAAGAAATTGATTTGTAGCAATCAATCTTGCATTACTCTTTCTGCCTCCTTGATCATATCTTTTCTGATCATGTACTCAAAGTAGCGTTTGTCGTTTTCACTTCTAATGCTTTGAACGAGTGGTTCATCCCAATCGGATATCAATTTGAATTTTTCATTCACTGCATTGAACACTTCACTTCTGACTTTTTTCTGGAGTCCAATGTTTTTGTCTTTCACCCCCAATACATAATTGATTTCATTGATGGTGGCTGTTTGATTGGACTTAGATTTTTCCAAGAGCATGTGAATCAGACTTTTCTCAATGTCTGAAAATTCGAATTTGAAATTCTTGGTTTCTGGAGTTGTTGATTTGAGTTTTGCGATTCTTCGGTCGATGATCGTTTTGATCGAAAGGTAACTTAAGTATAAAAGTGCTATACCCCCTAATACAAATGCCCAGGTATAATCTTTTATCGGAGAATATATCTTCGCACCCATTTTCTTAAAATGTTGTAAGTCCAACTCAACTGAATCTATTGCAGCAGTGAACTTATCAACCGAATATAATTTATTACCTAAATGGAAAACAAAATTATTATCTGTGATTCTCATGTAGAGCTGAGCAAAAACATTGTCATCGTAATGAAGTATTTCATTATTGGAAAAATCAAATAAGTATAACTGTTCATATCCCAACAGCATTAATCCACTATTGGTACTTAAGCTCAGTCTTCCTGCTTTTAATAACTCAATCGCTTTTGAAGTAGATTTCCCTAAGACATTCCAATCTTTTTTCTTTAGGTCAAATACATATGAGATTGGAGTAATTTTTCCATACATCACTTCATTGTCTTTCAATGCAGCATTCACATCAACCTGATAAGCAGTATATAATAATTTACTTTTATAATCAAACCAGGAATTTGTTGTTTCGAATAGTTGTTGAGGAACTTCGATATTGGTTTTAATAACACTCCATTCCCCACTTTTAGGATCAAATATTCTGATCAAGCCATTATTCTTCCAAAATCCATATCCACCATAATTGTAAATTTCATTTCCCGCATTAAAATTTACAGCCCCATTACAGTAATTAAAATTGACGGTTTTGTCGAAGCGTTTGAACTTTGCAACGCTATCATTTAGCTCTATTAATTTGAAAAGAGTACCGGTATTGTCAAATTTCACGTAAATGTCCTCTCCAGCTTTTATGGCTGTTTGAACTTTTTCAGGGTAAATTCCATACGGTATGTTTATAAATATATTCTGAGTTCTCGATTCAATCGGATATACATATTCTTTTATGGACTTTAGTTTTTTGAAAAAAGCACTCTTATTACTGTATACAATGCTATCAGTACTCTGTGAAAAGGTTATTTCCGAGCATATAAAAAATATCATCGAAAAGAAGGCAAAATATTTCATATAATATTGAAAATCAATATTTTAAAAGGTGATTTCCTATTTGGATTTTGGACTTTACCTAATAAATGTAGGAAATAACCTAGAAATTATCCCGTTCCATAACCTAGAATCTTAATTATGAATACACAATATATCATTTTTGTGTTGCGAACCCTGTTTATACCTGTACCTCAAAATACTCCTTGCTAATTTATAGTTAAGCACCTTATAAAAACCCATGTTAAATCATGGGTTTTTTGATATACGGTAATAGGGTAGTTGAATTCGTTGATTATTTTTAATCCCTCAAATTATTCTATGATTAGGCTAAAATTCTTTGGACTGCTTCTTATTTCAATTTCATGCTTTTTACAGACGTATTCCCAGGTAGATTTTAATGCAAGCTTACCGGTCGATCCAAAACTGACCAAGGGAAAACTTGCCAATGGACTCACTTTTTATATCCGTGAAAATAAAAAGCCAGAAAAAAAAGTTGAATTAAGACTTGTTGTAAAAGTTGGTTCAATAGTTGAAGATGATGATCAGCAGGGTTTGGCGCACATGACTGAGCACATGGCGTTCAATGGAACCAAAAATTTCAAAAAAAATGAAATTGTTTCGTATCTGCAATCAATTGGTGTAGAATTTGGCAATGATTTGAATGCCTTCACATCCTTTGATGAAACAGTATACATCCTTCCCATTCCAACTGACCAACCATCGAATCTTGAAAAGGGATTTCAGATTCTTGAAGACTGGGCACACCAGGTTACCTATTATGATGAAGACATTAACAATGAACGTGCGATCATTTTAGAAGAAAGTCGTTTGGGAAAGAGTGGTGAAGAAAGAATGTTTAAGAAAATTTATCCTGAATTATTTAAAGGGTCGCATTATGCAAATCGATTGCCCATCGGGGTGGATAGCATCATTAAAAATTTTAATCCTGATGCCAACAGAAGATTTTATAAAGATTGGTACCGTCCAGATTTGATGGCAGTCATTGTCACAGGTGATATTTCTAAAGACGATGCCATGAAATACATCACCAAACATTTTGGTGGAATTCAAGCTAATTCAACACGAACACGTACATATTTTGAAGTGCCGCCATATCAATCATCCAAAGCGATGATTGTGACAGACAAGGAAGCAACTGGATTTGAATTTGGAATTATTTATCCTGCCTTTAAATATCATCGACCAACAACAGTAAAGGAGTTTAAAGAAGAAATTGTTCAAATGCTCTATGCTGAAATGTTGTCAGATCGTTTAGAAGAGTTGATTAAAAAGGAAAATCCTCCGTTTGTATTTGCATATGCTGGATTTGGCGGATATGCAAAAAATTATAAATCTTTCATGGTTCAAGGTGGAACAGGTACGCAGGATGTGCAAAAAGGAATTGATGCAGCTTTGACTGAAATTGAGCGATTGAAACGATATGGATTTACGCTTGCAGAGCTCGAAAGGGCAAAGAAAAATTTCTTGAGCAATTATGAAAAAACCTGGAACAACAGAGACAAAACTGAATCAGAAAATTACGCGGAAGAATACATCAGCAATTTCACAAGTAATGAACCTGTTCCTGGTATCGAATATGAATTTGACTTGGTCAAAAAAATTATACCAACAATACAAATTGCTGAAATCAACGCTGTAACAGATGTGTACAAGAATGAAAAGAATAGATTCAGCTTTGTAATGGGTCCTGATGCGGCTGGTGTAAAGCTCCCATCCGAAAGTGAAATTGTAAAATTATTGGATTCAAAAGCAAACGATGCCAACATCAAGGCTTATGAAGAGAAAGCAGTTGCGACTTCATTATTATCGTCAGCTCCACAGTCTGGAAAAATATTGAGCACTACAAAAAATTTAATACTTGGAACCACTGAATTAACACTTTCCAATGGAGTGAAAGTTACTTTGAAGCATACAGATTTTAAGGATGATCAAATTTTACTTTCTGCATCTCGTTATGGTGGCACATCACATTATGGTCTTCAAGATAAATACAGTGCAGAAAATGCTGTAGCAATTGTTTCAAATATGGGCATTGGCGCCTTCAGTCCGGTTGATTTGAACAAAGCCCTTGCTGGAAAAGTTGCATCTGTTCGTCCAAATATGAGTCAATATACTGCAGGCTTCTCTGGCAGTTCAAGCAACAAAGATGTTGAAACCATGTTTCAATTGTTGTATTTGAATGTTGCTGCTCCGAGAAAAGATAGTGCGCTGTATAATTCATTTCTTCAGCGCGCAAGAGCACAGGTTTCTATGTTGAAATCAAATCCTCAGATTGCTTTTATTGATACACTTTACACAGAAATTTACAATGGGAATCCACTTGCACCAACTACTGTTCCGCGGATGGAGCATTTTGATAAAATCAATTTAAGCAGGGTTCTTTCAATCTACAAAGAACGTCTTGGAGATATCGGAGGCATGCACTTTTCAATCGTAGGAAGTTTTGATGAAAAAACGATTCTTCCATTGCTTGAAAAATATATTGCATCATTGCCTGCTAAGGGAAGATCTCAATTTGTAGATAATAAAGTCAATATTTTTACTGGCAATAAAAGTTTTTCTTTCAAACGAGGTAAGGAAGATAAAAGTTTGATTATTGGAATTTCACATGGGGATCTTCCATACTCTGAATCCAATGCGCTTAAATTATTAGGATTGAGTGATGCCATGAATATTATCATCATCGAGGAGATGCGTGAAAAAATTCAAGGAATTTATGGAGGAGGAACCAGTGCATCACTGGATAAAATACCAACAGGAAAATATCAGTTTGTTTTACAATTGCCTTGTGGTCCTGATAAGGTTGATACATTGATCAAAGCGTATCACTCAGAAATGAAAAAAATTGCAGAGAATGGGATAGACCAGTCATATGTAGATAAAATCAAAAAAGCCTGGGTTGAGAAACGAAAAGTAGATGTTAAGAAAAATGAATACTGGTTAGCCGTTCTCCAATCACTTTATATGGGTGAAAGAACGATTGATAGAATTGTGAACGGCGAAAAGTACCTAAATGCGTTTTCTGCAAAAGATATCCAAGCGGCTGCCCAAATGCTTTTAACATCAAAGGGCAACATGATGGCTGTGCAACTTCCAGAAACACCTAATAAGTAATTGATAATCAAGGGGGTCTGCACGACCCTCTTTGTTTTTTGCACCCTTTCGATTTCAGGAATAAATTCTTAAAAAAGCGCAACTAACTTGTTGAAGCTCAATGTGAAAATTAGTTTTGTGCACTTGAACAAATGACCGCAAACAATGTTATGTTATTGTTTATTCATTTGATCATTTTTACCGTTGTAGTTCTAAACCATTCAGATGTCCAAAACCATGCAAAAGGTTTCCTTAAGCGGAGCTCTTAGGAAATTTTTCCAAGTAATCCGACTTGAAAAAAAAGAAGTATCCGCCATTTACTTTTATTCCATTCTGAGTGGCTTGCTTCAACTAACACTTCCATTGGGCATTCAAGCCATCATCAATTTTACTCAGGCTGCTGCTGGAACCGGAAGACTTCCTATTTCAATTGGTGTTTTGATTGCATTGGTACTTGTCGGCGTATTGGTTTCCGGCATTTTGCAAGTGAACCAAATGAAGATTATAGAAAAAATTCAGCAAAGACTTTTCACCCGCTATGCATTTGAGTTCAGCTTTAAAATTCCCAGGGTTGATACCAAGGCCATCAATCATTATCATTTTCCTGAACTGGTCAATCGCTTTTTTGAAACAATCACGCTTCAAAAAGGTCTCTCTAAATTATTACTTGACATTCCTTTGGCAATCATTCAGATTATTTTTGGTCTGATCCTGCTTTCATTCTATAACCCCACTTTTATTTTCTTGGGATTGTTGTTGTTTTTGTTGCTGTACGTAGTTCTATACTTCACTGCTAAACGAGGTTTGATAGAATCCATCATTGAAAGCGATTTCAAATATAAGGTTGCTGCCTGGATGCAGGAAGTTGCTAGAGCATTCAAAAGTTTTAAAGTTTCTGGCATGCACAATCTCCATCTTAAAAAAACAGATGAGTATGTGGAGGGATATCTTGAATCAAAAACTGCTCATTTCAAAATATTGACATATCAATATTGGAGTTTAATCATATTTAAATTGTTGATCACTGCTGCGATGTTGATCATTGGTTCAATCTTATTGGTCAATCAGCAATTAAATATTGGTCAGTTTATTGCTGCTGAGATAGTGATCTTACTGGTTCTCAATGCAGTTGAAAAATTGATTTTGAATTTGGATACCGCGTATGATCTACTTACTGGACTTGAAAAAATAAGCAAAATTACAGATCAGCCGAGTGAGACAGAAGGCACCATGGTATTTACGCCAAATGAACAAGGTATTGCCCTGGCTGCCCATGCAATTGATTTTTCCTTTGATGACGGCGTTCAGGTTTTGAAAAAAATAAATTTTGAAATCAAACATGGTCAGAAGGTTTGTATCATGGGCGATGCTGCATCCGGTAAATCTACTTTGATGGAATTATTAACCGGATCTTTAAAATCATTTGAAGGCAATTTGCTTGTCAATGGTATTCCCATCAGCAATCTTGACATGGACTCCTACAGAAAACATATCGGAGTCTTCTATCATGAACAGGATATTTTTCATGCAAGCCTGCTTGATAATATATGCATGGGCAATAATAATATTTCTCCGAATGAAATCATGCAACTTACGGATGTAATTGGACTAAAAGAATTTGTAAGTCAATTGCCTAACGGGTTGAATACTGTTTTAGAACCAACGGGCAAAGGCTTAAGTACTATCATTGCAAAGAAAATTTTGTTGCTCAGAACATTTGTAAATCAACCTAAATTATTACTGTTGGATGAGCCGTTTGAACTGGCCGGGGCAGAATCCAGCAAGAGCATCAACGCATATTTGTTAGGACTCAAAAATATAACAACAGTAGTCATTACCGGTTATAGAGCCTTTGCAGAAAAAGCAGATTTGATCATTTGGATGGATCATGGTAAAATACTCCATATCGGATCGCCTGATGAAGTATTGATAAAAATGAAAAGTGCATGAAAAAATTATCAGATTCAATATTAAACCAAACAGGCTTTCTACCTCAATCTCCCGGTAAAATATACAGGGCAGAAAAAATCAGTAAAGTGCGTTATTGGTTTTTTGGTTCAATGCTCTTTTTGGTTGCATTTCTTTTTCTTCCATGGACTCAAAATATTTCTTCAAGCGGGCATGTTACAACTTTGTATCAAGACCAACGTCCACAGGAATTGAATTCAATCATTCCGGGAAGAATTTTAAAATGGTGGGTGAAAGAAGGTGATTTTGTAAACAAAGGAGATACCATATTAGAGCTGGCAGATGTAAAAGATGAATACCTGGATACAAATCTTGTAAAAAGAACTGAAGCTCAATTGGAAGCGAAAGAGCAAAAGATTGTTTTTTACAATGAAAAAATCAATGCCATTGAAAGTCAGATCCAGGCGATAGAATCTTCACGAGACTTAAAATTAAGATCGCTCGAAAATAAACTTGAACAATTTAAGCGTAAGCTCATCAGTGACAGTGCTGAAGTTGTTGCTTCAGAGATGGAAAACAACATTGCAAATCAACAGTTGATAAGAGGTAAGCAACTATTTGCTCAAGGGGTTATTCCTCTTACAGAACTTGAAAAACGAACTGCACAGCATAACAAGACCATGGCTGTGCTTACAGAAAAACAACAAAAATATTTGAATACCAAGCAAGATATCAATATCACAAAGATTGATATGAATGCTGCCCAACAGGATGCATCAGATAAAATATTTAAATCGAGAAGTGAAATCGCAACTTCGAGGAGTGAAATCGCTACAACTGGTGGTGAAGTTGCAAAAAATCAAAATCAACTTTCCAACTACATTACCAGAGGGAAACAGCGTTGGTTGATTGCACCGCAAAGTGGCCAAATCATCAAGGCAAGGAAATCAGGGATCAATGAAATTGTGAAAGAAGGAGAGATGATTGTTGAAATTGTCCCATCTAATGTCAATCATGCCGTAGAGCTTTTTGTTGATCCGATGGATCTCATTCTTATCAATATTGGCCAACCAGTGCGTTTGATATTTGATGGTTTCCCCGCAATTGTTTTTTCTGGATGGCCTAAGAATAGCTATGGCACCTTTGTTGGTAAAGTTGTAGCTATTGAAACGAATCGAAATGAAAACGGAAAATTTAGAATCTTGGCAGTTCCTGATTCTAAAGAAAAGCCTTGGCCAACTGAATTGAAGATTGGAGCAGGAGTAAAAGGATTTGCGTTGCTCAAAAATGTTAGTATTTGGTATGAGCTGTGGCGTCAGATCAATGGCTTTCCACCTGATTACTACAAGCCTGCTAATAATAATGTAGATGTAAAGAAAAAGTAGGCATGAAAAATATCGGTTCCTTCATCATATTCATTTTTTTGTTTTTCTCCTTCAATGTATTTGCACAAGAGAAAACCCTTTCGCTTGATAATACATTGGACATCGTCCGGAAATTTCATCCCATCATTCGCCAATCCAATCTTCAAATCAATCAAGCCAACAACGCCTTGCTTTCCTCACGAGGTGTGTTTGATCCTACTTTGGGAATTGTTGGAGAAAATAAAACGTTTGATAATAAACAATATTTCAATTACTATAATCCAGAGTTGAAGATTCCAACTTGGTATGGGATTGATTTTAAGGCCGGACTAGAAAACAACATCGGGCAACGACTGGATCCTTCTTTGACAGCAGATAAAAGTACATATGTTGGCGTATCACTCGATCCTTTAAGAGGACTTATCTATGATAAACGAAGAGCTGCTGTTCAACAGGCAACTTCCATGGTTAAATTAACCAAGCAAGAACAATTGCTTGTTGTGAATGATCTGTTGTTTGAAGCCACAGAGGCCTACTGGACTTGGGTCAATACATATTTGCTGAATAATATTTTGCGAGATGTATTGAAAACCAATCAACAGAGATTTGAATTTGTAAAACAATCCTTCGAGCATGGAGACCGTGCATCAATAGATACCATTGAAGCACTTGCACAACTCCAGTTTGTACAATCGATGCAGTTACAGGCTGCATTGGACCTGCAAAAAGCAAGGTTTTTACTCAGTAATTATTTTTGGGATGATCAGGCACAACCATATGTATTTGGCGCTGAAATTATTCCGGATACCAGTAGTAGTCAGTTTGATTACAGCAAGATTGAGGTTCCTTCACTTAACAACTTATTGGATAAGGCTTTGTCATCACATCCAAAACTATTTGCAATTGACAGCAAAAAAGACATGCTTGAAATTGATAGAAAAGTGAAAACACTTGATCTGCTTCCAAGTTTCAAATTCAATTATAATTTTCTTGGCAAGGGATATGCAACGCCTGATCTCTTCAAGCAATCATTGTTTCAAAACAATTATAAGTATGGTGTTTCTTTTGGACTCCCATTATTGCAAAGACAAGCCAGGGGCGATCTTGCTAAAACAAAAAATAAAATTGCAGAAATTGATTACGCACGTAAATTAACGGAATTAGAGATACAAAATAAAGTAAAAAGCGCCTATGCTGAATCTGTTTCTCTTGTGAATCAGATCAATGTTTCCGAGCAAAATTATATCAACAATAAAAAATTGCTTGACGCTGAAAATGTAAAGTTTACAATGGGTGAAAGTAGCATGTTTCTAGTTAACTCAAGAGAAATGAAACTTATTGAAACCCAGCAAAAGTTGATTGCATTGAAAACAAAGTTTTTCAAAAGCATTGTTGCAAATCAGTGGGCTGCAGGACTACTCAGGTAAGTTTGATAACTACGTGCTTGACTCTTTTTCTTTTCCAGGTATAGGTTACATGAATATTTCCATCGGATGATTGCATCACAGTTGGATAAGAAAATTCACCTTTCGGTTCATTCTCTAAAACTAGCAAAGGAGTCCAGTGAATGCCATCATTTGAAATGGAAACATTTAAAGGCGATCTGTCACTCCATCCATCTTCCTCATTTTTTCTTGGTTTAACATGATTATATACCAATACATGACGACCATCTTTTAAGGTAATGGCATCAATACCTGAATTGGGATTAGGAATGGTTGTTTGAGAAAGATTGCTCCATGTTTTTCCATTGTCTTTGCTCCAGGTTTCATTGATTGTGCCATTGGTACTCCTGCACAATGCCTGCAATGTTTTACGATCATGTCTTAGTATAGATGGCTGTATACCTGAAATTGGATTTGCATCATTGAGGTCAGGTCCCTTTTCCCAAGTTCTGCCATTGTCATTGGTATATTCAAAATGCACTTTCCATCCATTTCTTTCAGTACTTGTTGGACAAACAAGTGTTTTACCAATGAGCATAGGTTTATTTTTGATGGGCCCAAGAATTCCATCTGGCAAACGCTCTGGTTTAGACCAGGTTGCTCCATTGTCATAACTTCTAACCAGCCAACCTGTCCAGTCAATCACCTTAGGACCAATTTTGTAAAACAAGATTAACTCTCCTCCGGGAACCTGATACAAAACAGGGTTGTAACATGCATACCTGGTTGTTGAATCAATGATTCCTTCCGCAGCGATTGAGGGTATTGTCCATTTATTATCAATAAACCTGCTCACATAAATATTTACATCATTGTTTCCTTCTCTTGTTCCTCCAAACCAAGCCGTAACCAATCCTTTTGGTGTTTCTTCTATGGTGGAAGCATGGCATTGAGGGAAAGGTGCATTCTCATAAATGAATTCATCTACGATAATTCCTTTTCTTAAGCTATCAGGAATTTCAGATCTTTTTACTTGAGAGAAAGATGTAAATGTAAATAGCAGTGCTATAAGTAATGAAATATATTTCATATTAAATATTGATGACCAAAACTGGAATTTTTAAATTATGTCTTACCCCACTAACTGTTTGTCCGTATACTATGTCTTTTAAACCCTTATGTCCATGGGCACCAATCACCAGTAAATCAATCTTATTTTCCTCAACTATTCTTACAATTTCATTGACTCTGTCGTTGAAACCAAGTTTTGTTTTTACAGTAATATTATTTTTCGTCAGCTCATCAGCATATTTATCAAGTCGTTCCTGATCAATTCTCGCCTCCATGTCATCTACAATATCACCCATGATTCTGGTAGCAGGACTCTCAACAACATGCATTAAAAAATAGGTTGATTGCGGGTTGCCCTGTCCCAAGGCATGTGCGATGAGTTTTTTATCATATTTACTGAATTCCAATGCAATACCAATATTTTGATATACTGGAACTTTGATTTCAAATGATGCGTCTGCCTCTTCGTGTACCTTGACAGGGCTTTCCGCTTTCTTGTTCATCCGTGGATAAAAAATAGCAGCAAACAACAATCCAATATAAACCAATCCGCCTAATATGATCAACAATTTGATCAAGACATTACCCGAATGATCAAAATAAGACATGGCCTGTTCAACAACCATTCGTATGTTCAAATAAACAAGTATTGCAGTGATCAGTGATGCGAGTCCTATTATAATTGGCTTGATCGCGAACGCACCCATTTTCTTTTTATCACTTGTAAAATGAATCAATGGAATTATGGCAAATCCAAGTTGTAGACTCAATAAAACCTGGCTAAAGATCAACAATCCATCAACATTGTCTTCTCCTTTTATTATAATTACCAATAATGCAGGTATAACTGCAACAAGGCGGGTGATCAGTCTTCTGACCCATGGAGTAATTCTTAGATGAAGATATCCTTCCATTACGATTTGTCCTGCCAGTGTTCCTGTAATGGTTGAACTTTGTCCAGCCGCTATCAATGCTATGGCAAACAACATAGGAGCTAAATTAGATCCAAGCACAGGTGCCAACATTTCATGTGCTTGTTTGATTTCAACAATGTTATTTCTCCCTGTTTTATAAAATGCGGTAGCAGACAGAATTAATATAAATGCATTTACAAAAAACGCAGCATTCAAAGCAATCGCACTGTCGATGAAATTTAATTTCAATGCTTTTTTAATGCCTTCTGGATTTCGTTTAATTTTTCTTGTTTGAACCAAAGCAGAATGCAGATAAAGGTTGTGGGGCATTACCGTGGCACCTATAATTCCAATGGCGATGTACAATGCTTCTTCATTGGGAATTCTTGGAATGAAACCATTTACTATTTCACCCAAATGAGGTTTTGCCAAAAACATTTCAGAGAGAAAGCTGAATCCAATGATTGCAACAAGGCAAATGATGAATGCTTCCATTTTTCTGATACCCAATCTCTGAAGCAACAGAAAAAGAAAAGTATCTGCTACAGTTAATAAAATACCCCATATCAATGACAGACCCGTAAGCAATTGTATTCCAATTGCCATTCCTAATATTTCTGCAAGGTCTGTTGCAGCTATTGCAATTTCCGCCAGTACATAAAATGCAAAATTGATATACCTCGGATAGGTTTCTCTATTTGCCTGTGCAAGATCTCTTCCCCTCACAATTCCTAAACGTGCTGATAGACTTTGAAGCAGCAAGGCCATCAGGTTGCTCATCAACAGTACCCATATCAACGTATATCCAAACTTGCTTCCTCCGGCGAGGTCGGTTGCCCAGTTGCCTGGGTCCATATAGCCCACACTCACGAGATAGGCAGGGCCAAAAAAAGCAAGTATGCGCTTGATCCCGTTTCTTTTACCGGTATCAACACTTTGATTGACTTCACCCAATGAAGTAAATTCTTCGTGAAATTTTCTTTTCATTCCGTATACGAATCTAAAAATTATTTAGTCTCTTTAGATAAATACGTACATTAACTTTAAAGAATTAAGCTTTCCATATGAAAATTGAAATTTTAGAGGGACTTATTCCAGCTACTTTCACTCCCATGCATCAAAATGGGTCTCTGAACTTAGAGTTGATTGATGCATATTATGCAATGCTTTGCAAAAATGGTATGCAATCAATTTTTATATGCGGCACAACAGGCGAAGGTGAGCTCTTAACAATGGAAGAACGCAAGCGCCTGGCTGAAAAATGGCTCACTGTTTCAAAAAACAATCAATCGTTCAAAGTGATCACTGTTGTGGGATCAAATAGAATTGTCGAAGCAATTGAGCTTGCAAAACATGCAGAAGCCAACGGTTCTTATGGCATATCCTATATCGCACCATATTATTATAAACCTGCTACCATCGATGCTTTGGTTGACTGTTGTGTGCAGGTTTCTGAAGCAGTGCCCAATTTACCTTTCTATTATTATCATATTCCAATTCTCACCAACGTAAAATTTCCGATGATAGATTTTTTGGTTGCTGCAAAGTCAAGAATAAAAAATCTAGCAGGTGTGAAATACTCCGATGAAGATTTGGTGGATTATTCAAAATGCTTGGCGTTTGAAAATGGAACATTCAATGTGTTTTGGGGAAAGGATGAAACCTTGGTCAGCGCGCTATCAATGGGAGCAAAGGCTGCCATTGGAAGCACCTATAATTATATGTCTCCTTTGTATGATGAAATAATAAAAGCTTATCAAACAAAAAACAATGAAACTGCAACATCACTTCAGTGGAAGTCTGTGCAAATCGTACATCTATTGAGTAAATACACCGGACTTTCTACTGGAAAATATTTCATGAAAACCATCGGAATTGATTGCGGTCCAAGCAGGAATCCACTTCGAAATCTTTCTGAGAAAGAAATCGAGTTACTGGAAAAAGATTTAACTGCAGTAGGCTTTTCAAAATATAGCATGAAATGAAATTGCATAAATCATACCCATGGGTCATCACGGTGATGCTGGCATTTGTTGCCATGCTCAATTATATTGACCGCCAGATGATTTCAACCATGCGTCCTGCTATGCAAGTTGATATCAGTGAACTCACCCTTGCAGCAAATTTCGGCAGACTGATGGCAGTATTTCTATGGGTGTATGGAAGCATCAGTGCATTCTCTGGAGTAATCGCAGATAGAATCAATAGAAAATGGCTCATTGTTGCCAGCCTCTTTATCTGGTCTACTCTTACATTATTAAATGCATACGCTTTTACCTTCGAACAGCTTTACACACTAAGAGCATTGATGGGATTCAGTGAAGCCTTGTATTTTCCAGCAGCACTTTCTTTGATTGCAGATTACCACGACCATCGTACAAGGTCCAGAGCAGTAGGCATTCATGCAACAGGAATATATTTAGGACAAGTATTTGGTGGATTTGGTGCAACCATTTCAAAGGCCTATTCATGGCATACAACATTTTTATTGTTTGGAGTTGTTGGAATGTTATATGCAATCGTTTTAATCTTCTTTGTGCATGAAAAAGAAAGAGAACAAAATGAAACAAGCTTTGAACTGGGCACTCATCTAAAATCTCTGTTCACTTCATTGCCTTTCTGGATCATACTGTTATATTTCGCAATTCCATCATTTCCAGGATGGGCCATCAAAAACTGGGCCCCCACTTTGATTGCAAACAGTTTACATTTAGACATGGCAGTTGCAGGTCCATTGACAACGATTTCAATTTCTCTCTCTTCATTTTTCGGAGTACTTATTGGTGGAGCCATGGCAGATAAATGGTATCTCACCAATCCCAAAGGAAGAATATTTACAAGTGCATTGGGCTTGGCCTTGACAATTCCCGCATTGATTTTACTTGGGTTTGGTACAAGCTTTCTGCATATCATTACTGCAGCAGTAATTTTTGGTTTGGGATTTGGCATGTTTGACACCAACAACATGCCAATTCTCTGTCAGTTTGTAAATAAAAACCAACGTGCAACCGGTTATGGTTTTTTAAATATGGGTGGAATATTTGCAGGCGCTATAATTACCGATTTTTTAGGAAAGTCTACTGATGCCGGACATCTTGGAAGAGACCTTGCTTATTTATCAATAGTAGTTTTGATCATCATAATCGTTCAACTTAGTTTTTTACGTCCAAAACATTGATACTTTGAAAAGGGGATTGATCATTCTGTTGTTTTTGAATCTTAAATCATTTTCACAGGAAACCATCGTTTTCTCAGCTAAAGAAGCCGGCTATGATATTTTCAGGATACCCGCTATTATTCAAATTTCAGAGAATCAATTGATGGCATTTGCTGAAGGAAGAGTAAACGGGTCTAATGATTTTGGAAATATTGATATTGTATTTAAGAAATCCAATGATGGAGGAAGCACCTGGACTGCCTTGAGCATATTGGTTGACAATAAAAAGTTACAGGCGGGGAATCCTGCTCCGGTAGTTGACAACATGGACCCTGCTTATCCTTCGGGTGTTATTTATCTATTTTATAATACAGGCAACAATCATGAGTATGAAGTACGAAAAGGAAATGGAGTAAGAGAAGTATGGTTTGTAAAATCGGTTGATCAGGGAATAACTTGGTCTTCTCCAGTAAATATTACTGCTCAGGTGCATCGCCCAAACAATCCTTCATACAACAGTATATATCAATATTTAGAAGATTGGCGTAGCTATGCAAATACACCCGGACATGCCATTCAGTTAAAGTATGGAAAATATGCAGGCAGAATTTTCATCCCTGCCAATCATTCTTATGGCAATCCTCAGAATGGTTTTTTAGATTATCGTGCACATGCATTTTATTCAGATGATCATGGAAAGACCTTTCAACTTTCATCAAATATTGACATTCCAGGATCAAATGAATCTACTGCTGCAGAAATTGCCAATGGAAAAGTATTGATGAATATCAGAAATCAACATGGCAACCCCCGAAAAAGAATTTTGGCGGTGAGCAGCAATGATGGTTTAAACTGGGATAGGTCCTATTTTTCAAATGAACTGATTGATCCCGTATGTCAGGGCTCCATGTTGAATATTACCTATCATCGAAAAAAATATTTATTGTTTTCAAATTTACATTCAACAAATACGCGCGACAGTTTAAGAATAAAATTTAGTGTTGATGATGGCATGACATGGAAAAATTCAGTTTTTATTGAAACCGGTCCTTCAAATTACAAAGGAGATTGGACTGCATACAGCGATTTGGTTGAAATCAATAAACAATCGATCGGAATTCTATACGAGCGAAAAAACTACAGCGAAATTGTTTTCAAAAAACTGGAGAGAAAGAAAATTATAAATTAAACCAATACGTTGCCTTTAATACCAGTGCGCTTCCTTTAGAGTGGTAATTATCCGCATAATAATTGTCAGTATATACAATAAACAAATCTGATGCAGGTGCAAACCTCCATTGAAAACGAATGTTCATGTTAACATTGTTGATTTGGTTGTTGTATTGAACCAGTGTAGATAGAAACAATGATCTGGTAAAAGTCAAATCAACTTTGGGTCCAATCAATATCAAATCTTTGCTGGTGTATGGCTGCGGGAATCGAAGTCTATTGTATGAGAGTACTGAAGAGATGCTACCGTGTGGCTGAATTCTGTAGTTTACTTCAGCATCTAGATTCACTCTTGATCCATTGAAATACTGCCCCACTTTAGATCCGAGTTTAGCACCAACTTTTCTTCTTTGATCTGTGGTTAAACTACAGATGAATGAATAGTAATTATAGTCGGTATTCGCTTTTAATTTTATACCTCCCGAATTTGTTGGATCAAAATCACTGGTCAGTTTAGTATAATCTTTTCTGAATCGAAGCAAGAGTGTTACATAATTTTTATACTGCACATTGTATAAAATATTAAGATCATAATCTGTTATGCCCAATTTTGGGAAGATGGTGAAGTCATAATCAAACATCGGCCCCCACTTGTTTATTTTCCCGTTTTTAGGATAATATTTTGGAGAGAAATATCCTGCAAACTTATAAAAGCCTGCCCTGCGCAGGTAGCCAACCTCTGGATTAAAGTTTTTGCCTATATAATAGAGAGATTGTTTTGACTCGAAATACCTCTTATTATAAAACATGGTTGATCCATAAGCAGAATTATCATTGCCCTTTAAAGGATCAAATGATTTCATGTAAAAGAATTTCCCATTCCAAACATTGTTCCTGGATGCCAGATTATAATCCAGTCCTGTAACCCTGTTGAAATCTTTCACACCAATTGCATCTTTGTTGGTTAAAATAAAACCAAGATTGGATCTGCCAAAAACTCTCTGCTGTAAACTAAGCACTGAAAAATTATAAGCGGGCTCATTGATCGAAGGGATTGCCGCTGATTTCATATCCAATAAACCCATTCGAAGGTTGTCATTAATTTTTCCACTTAGTCTGAATCCTGCATCAATTTTATTTTGAATATTCTGGCCAGTGCTTTGATCCCTTGTTACACCAATCCTGCGTGAAAAAAATGGTCGAACACCTTCTATTCCAAAATTTGCAAAGAGGTCTCCGTTTTCAAGAAAGAATTGTCTTTTTTCAGGGAATAATATTTCAAAACGATCAAGATTTGTTACTTGATTGTCTACCTCAACCTGAGAAAAATCTGGGTTGAATGTGAGATCAAGATTGAGTGAAGAGCCAATTCCGATTTTTGCATCGCCCCCTAATGTGATGTTGGAAGTATTGTTGTATTTATCAGTTCCACTTATTGGTTTTCGAAAAGTGCCAGGTGATACGTAAGGGATCATAGAAATATTGGTTCCTTTTTTCTCAATAGGCGTTTCAAATACAATCGGTTTTGAATATGCCAATGAAATGGGACTATATTGATTGGGCACACGCGACCAACTAGAACGCTCAGCATTGTAACTGTCTATTCTATAAAAATTGATCAGCCATTTGTCTGTCCCACTTCTAAAGCGAATGGTATTCAGTGGAATGGCAATTTCAGCGGTCCAATAGTCTTCATAAATTTTTGCCTCACTAAACCATTTATTATCCCAAGACAAACTCAAGTCCTCGCTTACAACTCCGCCATTTACTACCAGACCTTCCCTTTGAACTCCATATGGATTGATGCCAAATGAAAATGCATTCATTCTGTCCATAAAAGGGTCTATACTCACCACAAACGCATCATTTGCCTCACCTCTATAATCTCTTTTCAATGAAGGTGTAACATAATGTTGATTCTTTACAGTATTATAAATTCTTGCAGCGACATATAAAAATTTATCGTCGTAAGAAACCATGACATCCTGCTTCGCCTTGGAAGTCATCGTATCAGTCGGGAAATTTTGAATGAAATTACCGGCTCGTTGTGCGTCATCCCATGAGCGTTCAGTAATGATCCCGTCAATTTTGATTGGATCTATTGCTCTTTTTGCTGAATAACCTGTGTCGAGTAAATGCTGAATCGATTTAAATGGAACCTGCTGTGAGGAAGCATTTAGGCAAATCAAAAGCAATACTGATAATACGGATCTGAAACGGCTCATCTTGAAGTGCAAATGTATGATGATTCTTTATTCTGTGACAAAAGTCATGTTCCAAACTATTCGGCAACTGTAATTTTGAGTAAAATTATTATTATGGGTTTGTTTGGAAATTTATTCAAAAGTACACCACCAGTGGATTTTAGAGAGTTGAAGGCCAAGGGTGCAGTTATAGTAGATGTTAGAACTCCGGGAGAATTTAGCCAGGGACATGTAACTGGTTCTATCAATATCCCTTTACAGAATCTTGCTGCACAGGTAAACAAAATTCCAAAAGGAAAACCTGTTATTACATGTTGCGCATCCGGAATGAGAAGCGCTTCTGGAAAATCAATTTTAGCCAATCTTGGTTTTGAGGCATACAATGGAGGTCCCTGGGCAACCTTGAAAAACAAAATGATTTAATTTAGTAATGATGTTCAAATCATTGTTTCAGAAAAATAAACTATATATCATTGGTGCAGTTATTGGTGCCATAAGTGGCTTTGCGTATTGGAAATTTATTGGATGCCAATCTGGTACTTGCAAAATAACATCCAGTCCTTTGAATAGCACAATGTATTTTGCCATATTAGGTGCATTGATATTCAGTTTGTTCAAAAAAGAAAAATAATGGAAGCAACTTCAACTTTTGGAGATATAATCAAAGGAACTAAACCTGTTCTTGTAGATTTTTTTGCTGAATGGTGTGGACCTTGCAAAATGATGGCGCCAATATTAAAAGAATTGAAAGATCAAATTGGTGATAAGGCAACCATCATAAAAATTGACGTTGATAAAAATCCTTCCATAGCACAACACTTTCAAGTTCAGGGTGTTCCTACATTGATGGTCTTTCAAGAGGGTCTGGTAAAATGGCGTCAGTCGGGTGTTGTACCGGCAAAACACTTGCAACAAGTATTGGAGAAACTTGCCTGATGTTAAGATAAAAGAGAGGATTTTACCTTATCAAAGAATATGGGGACTTCATTTAAGGGGTCCTTCATGCCCAGTGTTTCAATGGGAATCGTTCCGCGATAATTTGACGACTTGATAATATTGCAGAGTTTATCAATATCCATTGGAGTCTGAATATTGTTCATCAATAGTTTTTCCTTGAACTGCCAGTTTACAGCGAGTGAAACAGCGCGTTTGATTTCTTCATAAGGGTCTTCTGCAATAAAATTTCCGGTATCGAGCACCAAGCCAAGCCATGGGCTGTTGAAAGAAGAAATTAATTCATGACACTCTGATGATGTTCGAAGAAAATCATTGTGGTTTTGAATGCCAAGAATGACTCCGTGTTTTTTTGCAACAGGTATACACTTGCTCAAAGCCCATTGTATATTTTCAAAAATTTTCTTTCTCTCTTCGCCTGAGTAATATTTCTTCGCTGTATAAATTCTCAATACAGGCGCACCTAATTTTGCAGCAACTTCAATCCATTTGATGACAAGATTGATTTCCTTGTCCAATGCCTCTCCTTTATCAAACGAAAACTCATTTCTAATTCCTGTTCCACTGATTTCAAGTCCCAATGCATGAGCCTTTCGTTTGAAAGTAAATATTTCTTCATCTGAAGGAACCTCAGGGTAGTTTGAAAAATAATATCCGGTAAAATCAATGGCATCAAATCCAGTTTGATGACAAAATTCCAATAATTGAAGGGGAGTAATTTTTTTCTGTACCAACCAGTCGTTGAATGAATAAGCATTGAGACTGATTTTAAATCGCTGCTTCGTTCGATTCGAAAATGAAAAAGCCCTTGTCATTGATAACAATGGAAGGGCTATTAGAAAATTTCTTCTGCTGTAGTTCAACATATCAGAGTGTTGACATATCAATTACGAAACGATATTTGATATCACCTTTGATCATTCTCTCATATGCTTCATTGATGGATCCCATTGGAATCTTTTCAATTTCTGCATATATTTTGTGCTCATGGCAAAAGTCAAGCATCTCCTGTGTTTCCTTGATACTACCAATCATAGACCCAATAATGCTTCTACGGTTTTTAATCAATGCAAATGGCAAAACTTTTGGATTGTGTTCAGGTAATCCTACTACCAATAATTTTCCTTCCAACCCTAATAAATTCAGGTACTGCGTATAATCATGATCTGCAGAAATTGCATCGAGCACAACATCAAAACTTGAGTCGTACGGCTTTAATGAATCTGCATCCTTAGCTAAAATAAAATGATGCGCACCTAATTTGTTTGCTTCAGCAACTTTTGATGGGGAAGTTGAAATAACAGTAACCTCTGCACCGAATGCAACAGCAAATTTAACAGCCATATGCCCTAAGCCTCCAAGTCCAACCACTGCAACCCTTGTCCCTTTCTTTACATCTGCAAACTTTAAAGGAGAATAAGTGGTGATGCCCGCACAAAGCAGTGGTGCAACACCAGCTAGATTTTCTTGTTCTTTGATGTTCAATACATAATTCTCATCGGTGACAATCTCTGCAGAGTATCCACCCATGGTTCTCTTGCCTGACCCATTTCTTTCAAGGGCATTGTAAGTTCCGGTCATTCCCTCTTTGCAATACTGTTCGTAGTTGTTTTTGCAGTTGGGGCATACCCTACAACTGTCTACCATCACTCCAACGCCAACTGTTTGTCCAACTTTAAATTTTGTTACTGCACTGCCAACTCCTTTTACTTTTCCAACAATTTCATGTCCGGGTACTACAGGATAAACGGTACCTCCCCATTCATTTCTTGCTGTATGAATATCAGAGTGACATACTCCGCAATACATGATTTCTACTTGAACATCATGTGACCCGAGTTCACGTCTTTCAATGGACAACGGAGCGATATTGCTTTTACTGTCTGCTGCTGCGTAAGCTTTTACAATTGGCATAAAAAATTATTTGGTTGCTAGATATTTTTTAGGGTCTTTTAAAAATTCATTTTTACACTCTGTTGAGCAAAAGCCATAAGCTTTTCCTTCATAATGACAAGTGTCGAGTATTCCAGCCGTAACCGGCATGCCACACGCATAGTCTTTTTCATTGACCACCATGGCGGGGGTATATTTTATGGAATCTGTATGTACTACCGGCATTTCAGCTTTCTTTTCTTCCTGCTGTTTACATGCAAATAATGCAATGATAATCAAACTGCTAACCAAAACATGTTTCATAAGGAGATATTTAAGGAGATATTTTAATGCCAACCCTGCAAAATTGCCATACATTGTCTAATTTCCAATACTCAATTTGTCTTTTTTATGTCAGTTATTAAAAAAATGCTGATTGGACTTTTGTTCATTTTGAATTTTATTTCGGTTTTAGCTCAGCAAAAGGCGAAATCTGCTTCACCCATCGGGGTTTTTGATTCGGGTACAGGCGGACTCACTGTATTGGAGGCGATGCTAACCCTGGATGCGTTTAATAATAAAACAGGCAAACCCGGCGCAGATGGGAAACCTGATTTTCAGAGTGAATTTTTTCAATACCTGGCCGACCAGGCAAACATGCCCTACGGAAATTATGCTGCAGAGAACAAAACAATATTGTTACAGGAACATGTCATCAAAAACATGGATTTTTTAATCAAGAAACAATACGATGTACCTGCTGTATCAAATACTTCAAACAAAGAAGGAGTAAAAATGCTGGTGCTTGCTTGTAATACTGCTACAGCTTATGCATTGAATGAAGTAAAAGAGTTTTCAAAGCAACAGGATGAAAACATTCCGGTTGTTGGTGTGATCAATGCAGGAGTAAAAGCTGCCTTGGCCTATCAACAGTCGCATCCAAAAGGAACCATTGGTGTTTTTGCAACTGCGGGAACCGTTGCATCCGACGGGTATCCTAAAACCATTCGTGCTATGGCGAAACAACTTCAAATGCCTGAGCCCAGTATAGTGAGTCAGGGAGGATTTGGCCTTGCTGATGCCATTGATCGTGATTATAGTTTCTTCTCGGAAAATGCTAATGGTTACAGAAATGATTACAAGGGACCTTCATTGAAAAATAAACAGTATACAATCGATACTACATTGTTAAGCATTTATAATTTTAATAAATCGAGTAATAAATTATTATGTGAGTTTGATGACAAAGGAAATTGCTTAGATATTCAACTCAATGATCCAGAAAATTATGTTCGATATCATCTTGTTTCCCTACTTGAAAAAATGAAACAAGAACATTATACAATTCCATTGAACACACTGATCCTTGGATGCACACATTATCCCTTCATGCGAGATACCATTCGTCATGTTTTGAATGAGTTATATGATTTGAAATTCGGTGGTCAATACCTTTATCGCTCAGTATTGGCGCCAACTGTAGAACTTATAGACCCTTCAGTAGAAACTGCCAAGGAAGCATATATAGAAATGAGAAAACTAAATTTGATCAACACTGAAGAGAAAAGGAAAAATAATTTTTTCATCACTGTGCCCAATAACAATTTGAAGGAAGCAAAATTGCAGGACGATGGTTGGTTTACCTATGAATATAAATATGGAAGAACAGCGGGCCTGCAGAAAAAATATGTAAATTTTGTTCCCTTCGATCAGAAAAATATTTCAACTGCAACGTACGATAGAATCAAAGCTGCATTGCCCAACGTCTATCAGCAAATTATCCTTTCTAAAAAATAGAATACAATCAATATGAAAAAGCAAATCGCTCTGATGATGGCCCTGTACATCACTTGTTTTGGTGTCTATGCTCAAAAAGATACCAGCTTTACAACCTATAAAAACCTTCCGCTGAAAGCCAGCAGAATGTTTGAACTCAAAACAAATGAGGGAACATGGACGTCTGTTGATGTGAGTCCGGATGGATCGACCATTGTTTTTGATATGATGGGAGATTTGTATACAATCCCAATGTCTGGAGGCAAGGCAAGTCAAATTACCCGTGGACTCGCTTTTGATCAACATCCGAGATACAGTCCGGATGGAAAGAAAATATTGTTTGTATCAGATAAAAGTGGTGCCGAAAATCTCTGGTACATCGACACAGATAAAAAAGATACTGTTCAGCTCACCAAAGAAACCAATCAAAATTTTGTTTCAGCAGAATGGACTCCTGATGGGAATTATATTGTTTATTCCAAAGGAAGAAGAATCAACAAGCTATATATGATTCATAAAGATGGTGGAGCAGGAGCGCAATTGATCAGCGAACCAGCTACTTTAAAAACCATTGATCCTGCTATCAGCCATGATGGGAAAATCATTTATTATTCATATCGTACTGGCTCTTGGAATTACAATGCTCAGCTGCCCCAATATCAAATTGGTATGTATGATAGAGAAAATGGAAAAACTTCCAGTCTTACTTCTCGCTATGGAAGTGCATTCACTCCTGTATTGTCGGGCGATGGAAATTGGATGGTGTATGGAACCAGGCATGAAGACAAAACTGGGTTGATCATCCGAAACTTAAAAACTGGAGATGAGAAATGGTTGGCATATCCTGTTCAAAGGGATGATCAGGAATCCATTGCAGTTTCAGGTGTGCTGCCTGCCATGTCATTTACGCCAGATAATCAAACACTCATTGCATCTTTTGGAGGAAAAATAAATAAAATAAATATCGTCAATGGCAATATTTCAAACATCCCATATACAGTGGAAGGCAAATTGGAATTGGCTCCTGAAGTATTATTTAAATATCCTGTGAAGGATACTTCATATGCTCAGGCTACACAAATTAGAGATGCAGTTCCTTCCCCCGATGGCAAAAAAATGGCTTTTACGGTATTAAACAGATTGTATGTGATGGATTATCCCAATGGGAATCCAAAGCGTCTTACTGCAAATGAATTCACAGAGGCACAACCTTCGTGGAGTCCTGATGGGAACTCAATTGTGTTCAGCACATGGAGTGTCAATGGAGGGCAGTTGCAAATTGTAAATGCAGATGGATCTGCGTTAAAAACCATCACCCATGTAAATGGATTGTATCAAACACCTCGTTATTCTTTGAAAGGAGATAAAATTATTTTTGAACGTGCACCATATCAAAAATTCAAAGATGCATATGATCCTAGCTGGGATGACCGTGAAGATGTTATCGCATGGGTTGATGCAAAAGGTGGAGAAGAACATGTTATCGACAAAGCGAATGGAAGATACAATCCGCATTTTTCTGTAAGCGATGAAAGAATTTATTTCAACTCAAATGGCAATTTGATATCGATCAAGTGGGATGGTACAGATGAAAAAGTTCATGCTAAAATAAACGGCATTGTTACCTATGGATCTATTCCTACGCACAAT